>ENA-OSIY01002149-OSIY01002149.1-marine-metagenome-genome-assembly--contig:-NODE-2149-length-10332-cov-4.796392_pt1 | contig 10332 bp, 11 predicted proteins | sample MGYA00237884_ERZ534233 | MGnify/ENA primary metagenome ERZ534233 (study PRJEB26412, sample SAMN06343840) | marine metagenome | isolation source: estuarine water | place: USA: Columbia River Estuary... | reverse complement strand
CACTCATCATTTTCATCATATTTTTACCCCCTGGACCTAGGTCCAGGGGGTAAAAATATGATGAAAATGATGAGTGGTATGAAAGGTGGAATGCCTGGAATGCGATAGATTTTAGCCGAAAGTCAAATGTCTTAATGTCAAAAGCAACAACAACAACAACAACAAATACACAACAACAATGCAACTACTAGACGGAAAAAAAGTTTCTGAGGATATCAAAGCCGAAATCACGGCTGAAGTCCAAAAGATGAAAAACAACAACGAGAAAGTCCCTCATTTAGCGGCAATTATTGTTGGAAATGATGGTGCAAGTTTAACTTATGTAGGCAGTAAAGTGAGAGCTTGCGAAAGAGTAGGCTTTGAATCTACTTTGATCAACATGCCAAGCACGACATCTGAAACAGAATTACTTAAAAAAATTAAAGAGTTAAACGAAGACGACAATATCGATGGATTTATTGTTCAGTTACCATTGCCAGATCAAATTGACACTCAAAAAGTCCTTATGGCTGTTGATCCTAGTAAAGACGTTGACGGTTTTCACCCAGAGAATTTCGGTAAAATGGCTTTGGATATGACCACTTTTATCCCTGCAACTCCATTTGGAATCCTTGAATTATTAGAGCGTTACAACGTTGAAACTAAAGGGAAACATACCGTTGTTATTGGCCGCAGCCACATTGTAGGTCGTCCAATGAGTATTTTGATGGGAAGAAAAGGATTTCCAGGAAATTCAACGGTGACTTTAACTCATAGTTATACTAAAAACATCGCTCAAATTACCACCCAAGCCGATATTATTATCACGGCTTTAGGAGTACCAAATTACCTAAAAGCAGAAATGGTAAAAGACGGAGCAGTTGTAATTGATGTGGGTATCACTAGAGTAAATGACGATTCTAACGAAAAAGGATATGTAATTACTGGTGATGTCGATTTTGTAAACGTAAGTAAGAAAGCGTCTTTCATCACTCCCGTTCCAGGTGGAGTAGGACCGATGACCATAGCGATGCTACTGAAAAACACACTATTAGCAAGAGAGCAACGAAAGTTAGCGAAGCAATAACAAAAAAGCTTTAAACATAGTTTAAGGCTTTTTTATTTAATAATCTCCGGGTTTTTTATATCTCGGATCGTCTCTTTTTATGAATTCTGTTCTTCGTTTTACGGGTTCTATTTTCGGCAAACTCGCTTCTTGGGTTTTACTTGAAGGTTCAATAAGTTGGTTTAATTCCAGAATCTCAGCATCGGTTAAATCTCGGTATCTTCCCAAAGGTACATCCAAAGAGATATTGATAATCCGAATACGTTTTAAAGCCACAACTTCATAACCTAAATATTCCGACATTCTACGAATTTGGCGATTCAAACCTTGAGTCAAAACAATTTTAAAAATAAATTGACTTATTTGTTCGACTTTACATTTTCGGGTTACAGTATCCAAAATTGGAACACCATTTCCCATTTTTTTGATGAAATCGGCAGTTATTGGTTTGTTGACAGTTACTGTATATTCTTTTTCGTGATTGTTGCGAGCGCGAAGTATTTTATTGACAATATCACCATCATTGGTCATAAAAATCAATCCCTCACTGGCTTTATCTAATCTCCCGATAGGAAAAATTCGCTTTGGATAATTGATGTAATCCACAATATTATCGCGAACATCTAAGTTGGTGGTGCATTCAATTCCAACAGGTTTATTAAAGGCTAAATAAACGAGTTTTTCACGTTGTTCACGAATTAGTTTTCCATCAATTCGAACTTCGTCAGTTGGAGCAACTTTCGTTCCCAGTTCAGGAACAACTCCATTTATGGTAACTCGACCTTCGTCAATTAGTTTATCGGCTTCTCTGCGAGAGCAATATCCTGTTTCACCAATAAATTTATTTAGTCGCTTTAGATTTTCTTCCATGCCGCAAAGTTAATTAGAAAATCGATTGGTAGGTAATTTGATTTTTAAAAAGAAAATAGAATTATTTCACTTCAGATGATATAATAAACTCGCTTATTTTTTCAAATAATTTTTCATCATTCATGCTGTGACCTAATCCTTTTGTTTCAATAAATAAAGCTTCTTGCCAAGCTTTCGCATTTTTTTCTGCTTCTGCAAATGCGACTACTTTATCCTCAATATCGTGAGCTATAAGTCCTTTTATGTTGCTTTCATTTGAAAATAAAGATCCTTCAATTTCTTTATTACTAAGGTTGAAATTCTCTTTATAGTAATTTATTAATCCGCTATTCACTTTCGTGTTCAAACCCAAAAGAGAGACATAATTCTCAAAAATTGATTTGAAATCAGATGGTGCTCCCAAAACTACAATCTTCTCTACATTCTTATTTTTATGAATTGTTTGATAATGCAAACATGCTTTTCCGCCAATAGAATGTCCAATTAATATATTAGGATTGTACATTTTCGCTACGTGGTGAATGAATTCAGTGTATTTGTGAGCGTTGAAATCTTTCCCGCTTGATAAACCATGGGCCGGTGCATCAATAGCAACAACAGTATATCCTGATTTTAAAATATAGGGAAGAGCTTTTTTCCAGCGGGCTGAATTGCTTTCCCAACCATGAATTAAAAATAGCACAATATCGTTCCCTTTCCATATATAGGTTTGAATTGTTTTATCTTCAAAATCAAAGGCAACGGCTTCTGCGCTTTTAAGAACTTCTGGAATAGCATCTATTTGGATTTTACCTTTTCTTGGGGTACTAAAAATAGCGTATGCTTTTTGGACTGCTTTTTTGGGAGCGACAAAACTTAGCACATTGATATAAAATCCAATTGATTTTGCGAGAAGTAGGTATTTTAATTTCTTCATAATAAAAAAGCCACGTTAGGAACGTGGCTTCATATAATTAAAATTTAGAAAATAATTTTTCCATTTTTTCTCTTTCTTCTTCAGCAAGTGTGCTATCAACTAAAATCCTTCCTGAATGTTCATCAGTAATGATTTTTTTTCTTGAAGCGATTTCCACTTGTGTTTGTGGAGGTATAGTAAAGAAAGACCCTGCAGATGCGCCTCTTTCAATAGAAACTACTGCTAAACCATTGCGAACACTAGTTCTAATTCTCGTGTAAGCAGCTAACAATCTTTCTTCGATTTGTCCTTGGTATTCCGCAGATTTTTCAGATAAGAAAGTTTCTTCTTTTTCAGTTTCAGACATAATTGCTTCCAATTCTGTCTTTTTGTGTTTTAAGTGATTGGTTTTAGTATCTAATTTTTCTTTAGATTGATTGACCACTTCTTTTTTGTGTTCAATAGTAGCTTTCATTTCTTTAATTTGCTTTTCAGCCAATTGAATTTCAAGCTCTTGGAATTCTACTTCTTTTGTTAAAGAGTTGAATTCTCTATTGTTACGAACAGTTTCCTGTTGTTTAACATATCTTTTCATTGACTCGTTATGTTCGTCAATAGCTATTTTTTTAGCTTTAATTTGATCCTCAATAACAGTCAAATCATTTTTAAGTTTTTCTAAACGAGTGCTTAAACCAGCAACTTCATCTTCTAAATCTTCCACTTCTAAAGGAAGTTCTCCTCTTACATTTCTGATTTCGTCAATTCTTGTGTCAATTAATTGCAAATCATACAATGCTCTTAATTTGTCTTCTACACTTAGTTCTTTTGTATTCGCCATAATAATTTATAAGTACTTAACTGGATTTGTATTTTCTTCCGATAAAATGATTGCAAAATTAAGGATTTTTTTTCTAAGAAAATCAACAATATAATTTTTTGTATACCTTTCACTCTCAAAATGTCCAATATCAGCTAAAATAAGTTGTTTTTCGGCTTCATAAAACTGGTGGTACTTCAAATCGGCAGTTAAAAACACATTGGCTCCAGCCGAAATAGCATTTGCAATAGCAAAACTTCCAGCACCTCCAAGAAGGGCTACTTTTTTTATAGGTTTACCTATAAAATCGGAATGTCTAATGGCTTCACACTGCATTTTATCCTTTACAAATAGCAAAAATTCCTTTTCACTCATGGGATTTTCTAATTCTCCAATTAATCCCATTCCAATATTTTGATGTTTATTTTGCAAAGCGGTTATTTCATAAGCGACTTCTTCGTAAATATGATTTTCAAAAAGTGCTTTCAGAATTTTGTTTTCTAATTGTTTTTCAAAGGTAACTTCAATTTTAATTTCATCGGCTTCAACCAATTCAAATCGGTTGCCAATTACAGGATTACAACTTTCATCTCCCAAATAGGTTCCCATTCCTTTTGAAGTAAAACTACAATTTTGGTAGTTTCCGATAGTTCCAGCGCCAGCATCAAAAAGAGCATTTCTTACCTTTTCAACATTTTCAGGAACAGTAAAAGTGACTAATTTTCTAATGTGGTTTTCTTTAGGAATTAAGATTTTAGTATTGATTAAACCTAAAGCATTTCCAAATATTTTATTAACCCCTTCCGGATGATTGTCTAAAGCGGTATGAACAGCATAAATTGCAATATTATTTTGAATTGCTTTAATCACAGCTCTTTCCACATAATTTTTTCCGGTTATTTTTTTCAAACCAGAAAATAAAATAGGATGAAAACAAACAATTAGGTTACAGTTTTTAGCAATTGCCTCGTCAATAACACTTTCTAATGCATCGTGACAAACTAATATTCCAGTGGTTTCAGTTTCTATATTTCCAACTAGTAATCCAACATTGTCAAAATCTTCGGCATAAGCCAAAGGAGCCATTTCTTCAAGAAGGGGAATGATGTCTTTAATTTTATACATAATCGTATTTTTGATTTTACAAATTAACGAAAAAACAATTCAACTTTTTTATAATGATAAAATAGTATACTTTCGTAGTATGAATTTTATTCGAAAAATACTATTTCCATTTTCAATTCTATACAGCGCAATAGCTTCTATTCGAAATTATTGTTATGATAATGGATTGTTAAAAACGTATTCATTTAATTTACCAATTATTGCGGTTGGAAATTTAAGTGTTGGTGGAACAGGAAAAACACCTCAAATTGAGTATTTAATCCGATTATTATCTGAAAAATATAAAATCGCAACCTTAAGCAGAGGTTACAAAAGAAAATCTGAAGGTTTTATTTTGGCTGATGCCAATGTAAATGCGTCTATAATTAGTGATGAACCGTATCAATATTATACTAAATTTCCATCTATTCAAGTTGCAGTTGATGCTGATCGAAAAAATGGAATAGAACAATTGCTTTCTAATTCTAGTATACCTGAAGTAATTTTATTGGATGATGCTTATCAACATCGAAGAGTAAATGCAGGTTTTTATATTTTACTGACTTCTTATAATGAATTGTATTCTGATGATTTTCAACTACCTACGGGAAATTTAAGAGAGAATAAGAGTGGGGCAAAAAGAGCTAATGTTATAATAGTTACCAAATGTCCGTCTAATTTATCGAAACAGGAACAGTCGAATATTAAAAACAAATTAGCAATTTTGCCAAATCAAACTTTGTTTTTTTCCACTATTGAATTTGATGAATATGTATATTCTGAAAATGGAAAGCAACTAGTTTCAGAGGTTCAAAATGTTGATAAATTACTTTTGGCAGGAATAGCAAAACCTCAAACTTTTTTCGCACATTTACAAAGTAATAAAGAAGCGTGCTTGACTTTTCCAGATCACCATCAATTCACGGAAAAAGATCTTCTAGAGATTAAAAATAAAGCTCAAAATAGTATCATCATTACTACTGAAAAAGATTTTGTGAGATTGAAAGGAAGTTTGCCAAAGGAGCAACTTTATTATTTTCCAATAAAAACTAAATTTCTTTTTGAAGGAGATAATTTCGATAAAATCATAACTAACTATGTGGAATCTAGTACAAGAATCGGTTGATTATATAAAATCGAAAACAAACCATTTCGAGCCTGAATATGGTATAATTTTAGGATCAGGCTTAGGAAGTATTACCGATGATATTCACATAGAATTTACTTTACCGTATTCTGAAATCCCAAATTTTCCCGTTTCCACAGTTCAAGGCCATAAAAGCGCATTGGTTTTTGGTACCATTGGCAACAAAAAAGTAATGGCAATGCAAGGCCGATTCCATTTCTACGAAGGATATTCAATGCAAGAAGTTACTTTTCCTGTTAGGGTAATGAAATTTTTAGGTATTGAAAAATTGGTTGTATCCAATGCTTCTGGCGGTGTAAATCCAAATTATAAAGTGGGTTCAATAGTTATTATTAAAGACCATATTAATATGATGCCGGAACACCCATTACGTGGAAAAAACGACGAACGTTTTGGACCAAGATTCGTGAATATGAGTAAGCCTTATTCTAAAAATATGATATTGAAAGTTAAGGAAATGGCTCAAAAATTAAATATTGAAGTTCAAGATGGTGTTTACATGGGATTGCAAGGTCCTACATTTGAAACGTTATCGGAATATAGAATGGTGAAAATTCTCGGTGCCGATTGCGTGGGAATGTCAACTGTTCCTGAAGTTATTGTTGCAAAACACATGGATATGGAATGTTTTGGTATTTCAGTTATTACCGATATGGGTGACGAAGACAATATTGAAGAAGTAAATCATGCAGAAGTATTGAAAGCTGCTGAACAAGCCGAACCCTATTTATGTGAATTGATTAAAGAGCTAATAATCAACTATTAACTATTTGCATTAAGCGACTTTCTTCGAATTTATTAGCAAAATTAGGTCGATAATTCTTGAAGAATACCCTATTTCATTATCATACCAACCCACAACTTTTACCATTTTATCAATTACAGAAGTCAATTGTGCGTCAAAGACACAAGAATTGGTATTACCAATAATATCTACAGAAACGATAGGATCTTCGGTATATTCTAAAATTCCTTTAAAATTAGTTTGGGAGGCTGTTTTAAAAGCAGCATTAATTTCATCGATAGAAACTTGTCTTTTTACATTAAAGGTGATATCGGTCAATGAACCATCTGGCACGGGAACCCGAATACCGCAACCTCCAATTTTTCCTTCAAATTTTGGAAAGATTTTTGTCAACGCTTTTGCTGCTCCAGTTGTTGTTGGAACTATAGATTGTGAGGCACCACGGGCTCTGCGAAGGTCTTTGTGCGGTTGATCGTGCAAACTTTGGTCGGTGGTGTAGGAGTGAACAGTAGTAATATAAGCTTGCTCAATTCCGCACAATTCATCAATGATTTTAATCATCGGTGCGGCATTATTAGTGGTGCAACTTGCATTGGAAATGATTGTTTCATCCCCATTTAAAATGGATTCGTTAACACCTAAAACTACTGTTTTTATAGAATCAACTTCTGATGGTGATGACAAAATTACCTTTTTGGCTCCAGCCAATATGTGTGCGTTTATGTCTTCAAAAGTGTGGTATTTCCCAGTAGATTCAATTACAAAATCGATATTTAAGGATTTCCAATCTAAATTTGATATTGATTTTTCGTGAAAAAATAAATAGCCTTTTTCATTTATAACAATTGAATCCTCTGTAAAACTGCATTCGCAAGGAAGTTTCCCGTGAATACTGTCATATTTCACAAGATGCGCCATCGTTTTGTTGTCGGCAATATCATTTATCGCAACGACCTCAATAGACGCATGGTCGATTAACAGGCGAAATAAATTTCTACCAATTCTACCGAACCCATTTATGGCAATTCTTGTTTTCAAGTGTATTGTTTAATCGGTTAATTGTTTATTTGTTGAATCGGTTACACAATTAAACGATTCAACAAATTAACTTTTTTATAATATATGTTTTTGAGCTTTATAGGAAGAACGAACTAATGGGCCGCTTTCAACATGACGGAATCCCAATTCTAGTCCGAATTGTTCGTATTTTGCAAATTGGTCTGGAGTAATAAATTCCTTTACAGGCAAGTGTTTCTTACTTGGTTGAAGGTACTGGCCGATGGTAACCACATCAACATTAGCTTGACGCAAATCTTTTAATGTTTGAAATACTTCTTCTTCGGTTTCACCTAATCCAAGCATAATTCCCGATTTAGTTCTATTGATTCCTTTTTCTTTTAGGTATCTTAAAACCTCCATGCTTCGATCGTATTTTGCTTGAATACGAACTTCACGTGTTAATCGACGAACCGTTTCAATATTGTGGGACACTACTTCTGGATTGGCTTCAACAATTCGATCAATATTTCTTTCAATTCCTTGGAAATCAGGAATTAAAGTTTCTAATGTTGTAGTTGGATTCATTCTTCGAATGGCTTTTATAGTTTCAATCCATATAATGGATCCGCCATCTTTCAAATCGTCTCGGTCCACACTAGTTACCACCGCATGTTTTATATTCATGATTTTGATTGAACGGGCTACTTTTTCAGGTTCATCCCAATCGACTGTTTCTGGTCTTCCCGTTTTAACCCCGCAAAATCCACAAGAACGCGTACATATATTTCCTAGAATCATAAACGTTGCTGTTCCTTCACCCCAGCATTCGCCCATATTTGGGCAACTACCTGAGGTACAAATGGTGTTGAGTTTGTATTTATCAACTAAACCTCGTAGTTCGGTATATTTTTGACCAATTGGTAATTTTACTTTTAGCCATTTTGGCTTTCCTGTAGGAAGTACATTTTCTAAAACAGATTCCATAATCGGGATTTTATGGTGCAAATATACGGAAAGTAGTTATTAAAAAAACGGTTTTTGACTCGTAATTCGTTAATAAATTACTAATCAAAAACCGAATTTTTAACATCAATATAAAAATATTATTATTCTAATCTTACAGTTATAGGCAAGTAGTAGGAAGTTCGAACCGCATGACCACCAACTATTCCTGGTGTCCACTTTGTTTTTAGTGATTTTAGTACTCGAACTGCTTCTTTTCCTAGTCCATAACCAGGATCTCGAGTTACTTTGATATTTGACATCGTTCCGTCTTCTTCAATAACGAAAGCCACATAAACACTAATTGTTTGCTCTCCTTCAATTTCAGGTTTCTCAAAATTGTTTCCTACATAGGAATAAAACTTATTAATTCCACCTGGAAATTCTGGTAGTTTGTCTAACCTATTTGTAGAAACTGGTTCATCAGATTTTGTGGTATTGATATCAGTTGAACCACCAGTGTTTATAGGAATTGTATTGATAGTTCCTGTTGGTGAACCAGTATCTATTGGAGCTGTTTTTCCAACATCTTTTGTTTTATTTATATCATCAATAGGTTCATATCTTACAATAGTTGGATTTATTAAATCTTTTTTAGAATTAATAATTTCAGGTTTTTTTCTTTCAATTGGAGCAACTGCTTTTTTCGGTTCTTCAATTTTTTTACGATCAAATTTCACAAGATGAATGTCAGGATACACAATTGGTTTTTCCTTAACGACTTCTTTTGTATTAAATGAACTTAGTAAAAATGCTATTCCAGAAATTGAAATAATAAATAACAATCCGAAAAAGAAGGCTGTAATAGTTGTTACAGAATCGTTTTTTCTCAATTGATAAGCGCCATATTCTTTATTTTTCCCTTCGAAAACTAGGTTAGTCCACCCGTTTTCATAAATACTAACTTTAGACATAATTTTGGATTTTAATGGTTAGGTAGTATTACATCATAATATTGGCTTTTATCTTATAACGATAAATGCCAATGTGATATTGTAAAAAAAATGGGTTTATTTTTAATTATAAATTTATCCTTTAGTTTGGATAATTTCAGCAAGTAATTTTTTAGCTCTAAGAATTTTTACTTTTACGTTGCTTAATGGCTCATCTAGTTGATTTGCAATTTCTTGGTAACTCAATTCTTGAAAGTAGCGCAACTGAATTACTTCTTGATAATGGGGTTTTAATTCTTTAATAAATCGCAATAACCGAGATAAATTTTGTTCGGTTATCAATTTGTCTTCAGCTGAGGGAGTTGAATCAGCAATATTGTAAGCACGATAATCCTCTTCATCGGTAATATCGATAAAAAAAGTTGCTTTTTTCTTTCGTAATAAATCAAGGTGAACATTTTTTGCAATTGCAATTAACCAAGTATTGAATTGAAATTCAGAGTTGTAAGTGGCTAGTTTATCAAATGCTTTAGCGAAGGTTTCAATGGTAATGTCTTCAGCTTCTGTTTCGTTTTCAGTTCGTTTAAGCATAAATCCGTATACTTCATTCCAATAAAAATCCAATAAAAAAGTAAAGGCAACTTGATCGCCTAATTTTGCTTTTTCAATGGTTTTGATTATTTCCAATGTACTGGTTTTGAGAAACTGTTAGATACAAATATATTCAATTGGGTGAATATAAATGCCATCTCTATAATTGGATACCAATACATCACGTCTTTCTCTTTTAATTTACCAGCTGAAAATCCTAAAAC
>ENA-OSIY01002148-OSIY01002148.1-marine-metagenome-genome-assembly--contig:-NODE-2148-length-10336-cov-3.561458_pt1 | contig 10336 bp, 8 predicted proteins | sample MGYA00237884_ERZ534233 | MGnify/ENA primary metagenome ERZ534233 (study PRJEB26412, sample SAMN06343840) | marine metagenome | isolation source: estuarine water | place: USA: Columbia River Estuary... | reverse complement strand
ACTTCTACTTGTAGGCAAGGGGGTTTAATACCCCCTAAGCTACCCCCTACGGTAGGGGTAAAAATATTTCCTGTTTTATCTTCGTAACCCTTTACCTGACTATCAATACTATTAGTTTGGCTTACATACGCAAACTTTGCCATACCTTTTAAATTAGTTGGCTTAATTCCTAAAAATTGCCTATCTAATAAAGCATCAATAAAAGCTACCTTATCTTCTATTTTTTCAAGTTCATTATAAACATCAAAATAAGATCTGAAGAAATTAAAACCTTTTCTTTTTGTTAATTTTTCCATAATTAATTTTTTAAAAAGAGAAAACCCCAAACAATGCACTACTACTGTTTAGGGTTTTCGGGTTACGTTAAAATTAACGTTAATCGTTTCTGTCGGTAGTGCTACGACAAGTGCAAATATACTAAATTTCTTTTATTTAACAGCTCATAATAATTCAGGGTTTTGGTAAATATTTCCAATAATTTCTAAAATAGCGAGTAGTAATAAAACAAAGAAAAGATGAATCACTTGTATATTCCTGCCCAACAGTTAATTTATTAGCAATTTCAATTGCATCAAATCCTAGATCCGCCACTTTTTTGAATAGCGGCTCAATAGCGTCCGTTTTAAAAGGAGATGTCCATAACCAGGTACTCACACCATATTGAATATTCATTGCCATCAATATTCGTTACAGCATCGATTACAACTGGGGTATCTCCCGTTGTATTAGCAATCTCAAAATCGTAGGGTGCTGTGCCTCCAGTAACATACACTCCCAATTCACCAGTACTAGCGCCATAGCAATCAACATCAACATGTAGAGTTAAATCTTCGAATATTAAAAAAGGTTCTGGCTCGGTAATTTCAAATTGCATTTCAATTGAACATCCATTATCATCTGTAGCTATAACGCTATAAACTCCTGCTGGTAAATTAAAAAGATCTTCGCTAGTTGTAGATCCTGATATTGGTCCACCTGAAATTACAGTCCATTGAAAAGAATAGGGTAATGTTCCACCCTCAACAGTGATATCAATTGTACCATCTGTAGCACCAAATGCAGTCACACCAAAGCCAGTCTCTGGATCTGGATAAGCGGATGTGACTCCACTAATTAATAGCTGATCTGGTTCATCTATTGTTATGCTTTGTTCTACATAACAGCCTGAACCACCCGTAGCAATATTAGTGTCTGAAACCTGAACAATATAGACCCCTGATCCTAAATCTGTGAAGTTTATCGATCCTGTGTTATCGGATGACACCTCATTTACTCCAGGACCAATCAATACAACTTCATAATTGGTTGTACCTCCAGTAATAGTTCCAGTAATAGTTGAGGTCTCATCTGCATTACACAAAATCTCTGTTGCTGATAAATTTGATATTATCAACTCCTCTGGCTCATTGATAATTAAAGATCCTGTCGTTACATCACATCCAGAAGGTGAACTGACAAAATTCGCATCTTGAATTGTGATGGCATAAGAACCTACTGTTAAACCTGTAAAAGTATATGAATCACCATCTGAAGTGATCGTACTAAATGCTGTGGAAGTTCCTGTTAATGACAAGGAATATCCAGGAGTACCACCACTCACTGTAATGGTAATTTCTCCATCACTATCGCCGAAACAATCCAATAAAGTGGTCTGATCGATAGTGTATGTAATCTCTTGTGGCTCCTCTATCACAACCTCTATGACTTGATCGGCATCGCAATTGTTTTGATCTGTTACAACTATGGTATAAGTGCCGGCTGGAAGACCAGAAAGTATAAAAGAATTGCTACCGTTGTAAGTTTCAATAAAACTGGTAAAATTTTGACCATCTTTGGTAATAGTGAAATCGTAATCAATTACACTACTGTCGTTTGGATCTACAAATGGAGTGCCTCCATTGACTGTAACAGAAATAGACCCATCTGCTCCTCCAAAACAATTGACTTCTTGTTTAGTATCATAAACTATGGTTAACGGATCTGGCTCATCAATATTAAAAGACTCAGAATATGTACAGCCTTGATCGTCTGTAATAGTTACGTTGTAAGTCCCTGCCATTAATCCTGTCAAATCTTGTAAGTTTTCTTGACCAACGGGGACAATACCTCCGTTTGAAGCAACCCAACTATATGAGTAATCAAAACAATTGTCATTATCTGGGTCTTGAGCGGTTCCGCCAGTAACACATAAAATATCTATTGACCCAGAAGGTTCGTCATTGCACTGAGCATCATTAGAAAGTTCAGACTGAATAACAAATTCATCAGGTTGAGTAATTTCAAATTCAACTGTATTTGAACATGAATAAATAATATCTTCATCAAGTGCGTTATTTGCTACTATTTCATCGTAAGTGAATACATAATTACCTGCTGGTAATTCAATATATAATATGGTGTAATAATCTTGAGCAAAATATAAAAGATCAGATCCATAGGTCTGACTAGTATCAACATTAATAAGTGAGTAATTCTGATAATCACCCCATATTGGATTATCTCCGTTGTCTGGGTAAAATGGATTTTCCGTAAAGGGCTCGGACCAACCACCACTTAAATCAAATTGAACTGCACCATTTACCTCTGCTCCTTTGGGTGAGATATGTTCCAGATTAGCTTCAAATTCAACATCTTCAAAATCCATAGTGACATCATTGGCTAATATTCCGCTTTCGATGTGTAAAGAGTATCTGCAATTTTTAGATATAACTTTCATTTTAGAAAGTTTAGAATTACAGTTCCACATTATAGGTTGGAAATCTGTAAAAACTTTACCGCCTGTAAATGTTTGAGTAGAATCTAATTTAACAGCTACGACTGTATTATTTTTTCCCTTACCTTCTACATTTACCCAATTTTTACCGATTATAATTGTAGGCTCTCCGAATTGCGGCTCTGAATAGGTAAAGTCGGTTTGAAGCGTAAAAAGAAAGTGACCTTCAACTATAATAGTATAAGTGTTTATTTCAGAAGCGTCTGTAATACTTGCCAAAGCATCGCCAATAGCGTTTAATCCACAGAAATCAGCATCTACACCAGAAGTTCCTAAACGTTTAACAGTAATTTCAGTATGTTTTGAAACTCTTTGTAATTCTTTTGAAATTTGGCTATTATCAACTATTAATTTATAATCCTCATAAGCAGTTTCAGTAGTTCCTAATTCAACCTGTGAGTTGTTTAAAGTATCTCCAAGAAAAAATCGTAAAGAAAAACGAATAAAACCATCTACCGTTGCAGTTACATTTCGTGAAGCGTCACAAGCAACTAAAACTTTGTTTAATTTATCAACATCAGTCAATTCATTATAAACCCCTGAACCATCCCAAGCTGAACTACAGTGCATTGTTTGCCCTGCTAAAATTGGAATATAATGTGTGATATAAGAAGAACCATCCGCATCTAACCCACCTGCACCGTTTAAATAACTCCCTGATATATTTGTAGCATCTAGTTTGTTGAACTTATTTTTATCAGGAACTAAAACAGCAAATCCTTCTAAATCCGCAACTCTTGCTATTGTTAAAGGAACTGCGCTTTCGTTTATTTCTTTTATTTCAACTTTCGGTATTGATGATGAATAAGGTTCGTAAGAGGTGAATGCTGTACCTAATTCAACTTGTGAGTTATCAATAGTAGCTAATCCGGCAAAAGAAAGTGAAAATCTAATATAGCCATCGGCTGCTGCTGTGCCTTGTTTAGTATTTTTTACAACGGATAAAATTGATTTATTTAAGTCATATAAAACAACACCTGTATATATATCAGCAGGAGAGTTGTTAGAGAAAAATGTTTCACCCGATTTTATTGGAATATAATGGGTTATTTTACCCGTTCCATAAGTAACCTCTGCGCCTGTATCTCCATCAAGATATTTGCCACTAATTATGGTTGGGTCTAATTTATTAAACTTGTTTTTACCAACTTGGAGATTTGCTTTATTAGCGATTTCATTAGTATTTGCAATTATTTTTTCATTCAACTCCTTCCCTTGATTAGCACTCAAAGGTTTTGCAGTTTCTGTTGATACTAAAGTATTGATAACATCAGAAACATTTACTTTTGAGGTAATATCATAAGCAACTTGTGAAATACTAAATACTCCTGATAAATTTCTAAATATTGTACCTCTGCTGTTAGCACCTAAAACAACACCACCAAAATTGGTGTAAGTACCGGCTACAATACATTCCCAATAGTTGATACCTGTTCCTGATGGTGTATCGGTTGGAACTACTACCCCTAAATTGGGAGCATAACGAGTGTAAATCTCGCTAAAGTTTTCGTTTGCTTTTCTTTGTGATTCTCTTAAAGTATCGCCCGTTCCATCTCCTGCTACTGTACCTATATTTATTACTTGTTGTGGCATTTATTTTCTTTTTGTTTTGATAAGTACAATTCTATTTTTTTAATCAATTTTGCTACTTTTACGTGATCTACTTTATCCGTTTGGGAAGTCTCTTTCATAGTCGTTATATGATTTATTAGGTGTGTTATCGTTTCCTGATTGTCCGAAATACCAACCGCCATAACTTTGTCGTGATGCCGGTACGATGGTAGTGCTTAGGTAGACTAAATACTCTGGCAAATTATTTCTAACCAACCACTTTTCAAGTCGTGCCTGATACATTTCTGCTTTGCTTCTTTGATTCTGTACTAAGAAATCAACTTCGTTTTTCTCTACGGGTGTTCCGTTTTGTGGTGTGTTCTTAAATATCCCCCCATTAGAAACCATATACGCACCTACTAAAAGGTATTCTACTGCGCTCTGGTGTATTAAAAAAGGTTTGATATACTTGTCGTACAAAATAGCATAAAGACCGCTTAAAGTGTTTGATGTGTAGTCTGTTTTAATCTTTTCGTATAATGTTTCTCCTAAGATTTCCTCTAGTTTAGATACTTGTGCATCTGCGATACAAAATCTAAATTTATCTACATCAATATTCCCCCCTAAAGGAGTATTTTCGGTTATATCTATGTCGTTTAATAGTAGTGCTTCCATAATATATTAGCTTAACGCTCCGTGATTAGGTAAATCATAAGTCCATTTTGCAACCTCTGGAGGGTTTTGCTCGAAGTTTGCTTCTTTTCTAAGGCTTGGGTCAAGGTCATTTAGCATTTTTCGTGCTTGTGCGCTTGTTAATCTGTCGTTATTTTTCTTTAAAAAGATACTTCTTTGCCAAAAGTGTTTGCAATTGACCCCTCCTTTGTATAAAAAAAGGTTGTAAGTGTCTGCTCCTCTTGCTCCAAAACCTTTATTAACCGCTTTTCGACTTGCGTTTTCTATATCTTCCTTTCTAAAAAGTAGATTTGCGCCCATCATTTTACGACAAAAGGCTCTTTCGGGTGTCATACTTCCCTTATATTCGTATCTAATTTTGAATAGTTTAGTGTCTTGTTCGCTTGTACGTTCTGCAAAAGCACTAGGAGCATAAGCAAGTTGTAACGATGACATATTTAAAGCAGTTTCTGTTACTTTACTTTCTGAATTATATTCGCTTTCGTCTATTGCTTCCCATTCGTTAAGGTCTATTTGTTCTCCTAACTCTAACAAAGCATCGGCAAACATATCGTCTGTATGGTCGTGATTGCATTGAACGTGTGCGCTTAATTGTGTTGCTTCTTGTGCTACCTTTCTAAGTGGTATAAAATCTAAATCGATAACAAGACCTGCATCGGTAAAGATTTCCATTAAAGCATCTAAGATTACTTCTTTCTTTGGAGCAATTACATTTATCATTAATTCGTTAAATGCGCTTTCCATTTCGTTGGCATTGTTTCCAAGTCCTGTATTGTCTTTAATGCCAAAAAGTATTGGAGAAGTAACACGGTGTGAGATCATTAATTTTTGTCCTGACTCACTACTTAAAAACTCGTATTGTTTGTGCGCTTCTGAAACTTCCATCGCTTCAACTGTGGTTGCGTTTTCTTTGTTATCGTTAAAAGAAAGTATTGCTTGTCCTGCGTTTATGCTCCCGGTTGTTTGGTTTTTAATATCCTTTGATATTTCTCTCTTTACCTCGTCTGTTGGCACTCCGTTATTGAAGTTAATAATATGACCAAACGACAAACCGTTTTTAATATGATTAATACAATAGTTTGCGATTTCTTCCTCTAACTCTGCATAGGGTAAACCCGCTAAATAACTTGGGTCACTATAATAAGTTTTGCCTACTTGGTAATCCGAAACAACATAAACAAGAGAACCCTCTTTTTTCTTTTCTTTCTTTACTTTAAAATTATCAATAGGAATAGGCTCGTATTTTCTCGATTGGTTAAAATCTTGACTAAACCAATATCTTGTAATATCTCCCTCCTCATCCATTTTTTGAGGAACTACTTTATTCTTAGGTATGTGTTTTGCTTGTTTTAATTCGCCTTTTTTGTAGATTAATTCTATTGCAGCTTCGCCAAATAATGCGTAGTCTTGACAAATTGCCCGTAAATCATTCTTTCCTAAAATGGTTTTGATTGTGGCGAACTGTAAGGCTTTGCTATTTTGTTGCGTAGACATTAAACCCTTGCCATAAATAAACTGACTGTAAGAATCTATAATAGCTCGGTTAGTAGGGCTACCGTTGTAACGGTCTATAATGTATTGATAAAATGAATTTTTATCCCCATTTAATACCCACTCTTTAGACTGCACCTCTTTTACTTGTGGTCTAATATAATTTGATAATTGGATAACTTCTATACTCATACTATAATAATGCAGAAAGGGTGTTTTGTCCTAAATAAAAAAGCCACTATACTTAAATAGTGGCCTGTTTAATAAAGTTATTGTTAAAATTACGGTGTTACGTTTGTTGCGCTAACCAATACCTCTAAGGCTGTTTTAGCTGTAGATGATAAAGATGGAGAAACCACTTTATCTAACGCTTCTAATGTAATAGAATACCCTTGTGTATCTGTAGATTTGTTTAGTACTGTTGCATCCATTCCTGAATCAATACCACAAACAATTACATTACCGTTGTAGTCTCTTACAAATGCGTAAACTCTACCATACAATAAAGCAGAAAGTTCTACATCGCTTGTTACTCCTAATTTTGGAAGTACTAAAGACAACGATTTTTTAAACTCTACCGTTCTGTTTTCAGCGTTAATCGTTCCTACATCTTCAAACTTATTACCCGTGCCTTTTACTTGGTATCTAAACACCGCTGTAATTGAAGCAGGGATAGTTGTAACCTCTCCAGCTGTAACCGTAAATACTGCATCGTTATAGACTGCGAAGTCTACGCTTTTAATTCCTATTCTTGAATCTTTACAGGGTAACGCCCTGCCTTTTGTTATATCACAAGCCATTTATTTTAGTTTAAAATAAGGGGAGAAACTAATCCCCCCTCGTTACTTGTTCTTATCCTGCGTACAATACGTTGAATTTTTGATTAACTACGTGTGCAGCGATTGTTACATTGTTTTTGATAAACATTTGTTCGCTGTTGTTGGCGATATAATCAACTTTCATTGTGTTTACATCAGAAAGTAAATCAGTACACCAAATCAAATTAGATTTCAAAGCTGCGATAACTACTTTCTCAGGTAGTGGTACAAACTCTACTTTCAATCCATTGAAGTAAATGTTTTGCGCACTTGCATCAACATCAAAAGGTTTAGTATAATCAGTAGTAACATTGTTAGCTGCGATTATAAATTGTCTGTGTGATTTTGGAGCGAATAAAGTAGGTTGTTCTGAACCTGACAAAGTAGCGGCTGGAATAGCAGCGAAGATTTTGTCATACTCTGCTTTGATAGTAGAAGCTGAAATAGTAGTTCCTGCTACTTTGATACGAGTACCAACACCTGCTGCAGCAGAAGCGTTAGAAGCGTTGTAAACCATTTTAGTTAATATACCATCAATTTGAGAAGCTGCTAAAGCGGCTACTTGTGTTTTTTCGGCTGCTCCAACTTCTGTGTTTAAAGTTCCTGCTGTAAGTGCTGCAACCGCTGTTTTAGTAGCTGAAGTTGCGCCATTCCAGAACTCATTTTCTAAAGCTAAAGAGATTTGTTTAGCGTAAAGACCACCAATCAAAAGTCTTTCGAATTCAGTAGACATAATTTCCCAAGCACCCGGCTTGATGTCTTTTTTGAATCTTGAAAAACGTAAGTTAGCAGGGTCAAATGTTTGGTAAAACTGACCTTTAACCGGTGTTACTGCTACATCAAAAGCAGTCAAAGAACCTGCTGTAGTAGGTACTCCACTTGTGTAGGCTTGTAGGGTTGCAGATGCTGTAGCTTCTGTAAAAATTGTTTCGGCTTTAACATCTTCTTCAAATGTTACAAGTCCTTTTCCTATGGTAGCATTCTCGAATAAGATTTCTTCGATTATCGGTTCTGCTGCTACTCCTTTAATATCAATACTGTTATAAGTAATTGCCATTGTTTATTTTTTTTTAAATTATTTTGTTGCTCTGCGTTTTTGTAATTCTGTCATTTCTTCCCAAGCTATTTCTTTAGCTGGTTTGTTTTTTGTCAAACTGATTGGTGCTTGTGCTTCCAATTCTGTTTTAAATTCGTTTCTCAATTCTGAAATTTTAGTTTCTAATTGACTAGCGAACTCTAAGGTCATTGCGTTTAAATCTTCTTTAGAAAGTTGATAAAAAACCTCTTGAGTTGATTTCTCGCTTTTAACTACCGGTGAAGTTGTAGGTGCTGCTGCCATTGGTGCAGGTGCGTTTTCTTCTTCTAACTCTGCTTCTGGTGTTCCAATTTCTGAAACTGTAGAACCTACTACGGTTACCATCATACCATCTGCAAGAGTGTAATCGCCATCAGGTACGGGTAATTCTCCATCCGCTCCTGTCATACTCATAAGTGTACCAACTGCTATGGTATCGCCCTCAAAGTTGAAAGTGATACTACCATCTTCGTTAGCAATACTTCCAAGATTTACCGCTTCTTCTTTTTTCAAAGACAAAGAAGCAAACCCTTGTTTAATCGCATCTACGATTTCGTTTACATTCATTTCTTGTTTGTTTAAATTAATTTGCTCTAAGTCGAAAAATCCATCTATTGAAAATCCCGTTACTTTTCCTGTTTTGATATAGTCATTCCATACTTGCTCGTTATCCACTTTCATTGAAGCAAACCACGTTCCTATTGGCTCATCGAATCCGTGTAGTACGGACTTGTCATTTACCATATCTTCCTTAATCCAACTTTCAACAAATGTTACATCGGATAACTTCATATCTTCGTTATGCTCTAATGTCGAACTGCTTTGATAGTTTTGTTTTAAGAAATTTTGAGAAGCAAGTAATATTGTTTCGGCAGGAAATACGATGTTGAACTCCTTACCGTTTTGATTTCTGTATATTGGTTTTTCTGGAATAAGCACCGCTCCGAGTAGTATTCTTTTTTCGGTGTCGATTGCTTTTAATTGTAGTTTAGTATCTTCTTTGAGTGCAATAAACATAGAATCCATTGCAGGATTTTCTACTAAAGAAATTCCATATACTCCTGTAGTCTCGCCCTCTTTAAATATTACTTTGTATGTTTCCATTAATATAATAACGTAACTTTTACAAAGTGTATCACATTTATTTAAAAGGCATAAAAAAACCACTCGTTAAAGTGGTCGTTTTAATTAATCTTCAAAGTGTTCATCATACATCATATTTATTTGATGTTCTATTAGTCGTAAAGCCTTTCTTTTAATCTCGTTTACCCTGATTTTATCCGATTCTAAATAAGAATCAAAACCATCGACTGCGTTTAAAGCCTGATTGCAAATAGAAACAACCTCGTAACGGGTATCGCTTTGCTCGTATTCCATATCATCAAAGATATGATCGTCTTGTTCTTCCATAATTAACTATTAAAAGTGGCTGTTGCTATTCTATTACGGTCTAAACTTTGCGCTGTAGTCATATTACCTGATACTACAAACGCTTCTATAGGTCTGTTTTGACTTTTACCAATGCTTTGAGCAAGTTGATTGTTTGAATTTTGCCCTACGATGTTAAATTGTGGGGGTGCGCTTTGTCTACCTCCATCGTTACCACCTGCTGAACCGCCATTACCTCCGCTTATAGATGCTGCTTGTCCTATTCCTGCTGCTAAAATAGAAGCAATAGAAGTCGCTGCTGTAATCTTAGTAGATAGTATTCCTTTAAGTGTTGCGGCTGCTTGTACTGCATACATTGGATTGGGAACTATACCAATAACTGCTGGTACTGCTGCTAAGTTAGCTTGTGCTAATGCTATTGATTTAGCCGCTCCTACAATTACATCTGCTATCGCTAAACCTTTTTGAATTACTAATATACCCATTGCAATTTTTTTATTCTTTCCTGCAAATTGTTGTAATATATCAAGTCCGGTATTTAATGCG
>ENA-OSIY01002147-OSIY01002147.1-marine-metagenome-genome-assembly--contig:-NODE-2147-length-10339-cov-5.727344_pt1 | contig 10339 bp, 12 predicted proteins | sample MGYA00237884_ERZ534233 | MGnify/ENA primary metagenome ERZ534233 (study PRJEB26412, sample SAMN06343840) | marine metagenome | isolation source: estuarine water | place: USA: Columbia River Estuary... | reverse complement strand
GTATTTCTCATCCCAGTATCTCTACACCATAATGGTTCACCATATTCAGTTGCCATATCTCTACTTGCTCTTTCAGATTCAATCTTTAATTGAGAGAAAATCTTACGAGTTTCGAATTGTGCACCCATACCTTCAAATGGAATTCCATGTTGTTGTAAATATGTATGCCATCCTAATACACCTAAACCTAATGCTCTACCTTTTTCTGCAGAACGAACTGAATTTTCAAATCCTCTTAATCCTTTTGCCTTTTGAATAAATTCAGAAAGAACACCATCTAAAAACCAAGTTGCAGTATATACTAAATCAGTATCTTTCCACTCATCGTATTTAGCAAGGTTAAGTGATGATAAACAACATACAAAAGAGTGTGATTCATCGGTATGTAAAGTAATTTCTGAACATATATTTGTCATAAACACCTTTAATCCATTTTGTTTATATGAATCTGGGTTTTGTTTGTTTACGTTTCCTTTGAAGAAAATATAAGGTTCACCTGTTGCTTTACGTTTCTGAAGTAATTTACCCCATTTTCTTCGTGCAGTTTCATCACCATCTTGTAGTTTTCTCATAAATTTATCACCAATAACTGCACATTGATGTAGATTAAGTGATTGACGATTCACATCACCTTTCGGTTCTCTGATTTCTAACCAATCTTCAAAATCCTTATGTTCAATGTTTAAGTTTACTGATGCTGCTCCTCTTCTTACTGAACCTTGATTAGTTGCAAGAATAGTAGAGTCATAAATTTTAGCAAAAGGAACTACACCATCGGATGTTCCATTACCAGTAATCGGTGCTCCTGCAGGTCTGATTTGGTTAATACCAATACCAACACCGCCACCATGTTTTGCAAGTAGCATTAATTCTAAGTTCTTTGAACCAATATCAAAGATTGAATCTGCAACATCTATACCAAAACAAGAAATGGGTAAACCTCTATCAGTACCTGTATTTGATAATACCGGTGTTGCAAGGTTCAACCATCCTTTCCAAATGTAATCAAAAAACTTTGTAGCTAATTGTGGTTTGTTCAATCTTTGAGCAACTTTTGTAGCAACTCTCCAATATGCATCTTTTGGTTTTTCACCGGGTAGTAAATATCCTTTTGAAATAGTTTTTACATATATCTCCGTATTACCCCATGATGGAAAATCAACATCTAATTCCCAACCTATTTCTTCTCCGTAGTTTTTAACTGCCATTTTATTTTTCTTCTTTTACGAAAACACCATTAACGGTCTTTCCCTTTCTATCTTTAATTTCATCCCATGCAGCCTGTAAACAATCCTTTGGTTCTAAACCTAATTGTTTGGCTAGAATGATTAGCGTTACGAATGTATCGCCAATACCATCTTTAATCTCTAATTCTTTTGATTTTGCAATCGCACCTGCGGTTTCACCCAACTCCTCAATTACCTTCAACATCTGTTTTGGTGCGTTTTCTTTTTTTAAGATGTTTTTATCATCTGCCCAACCAATAACATTATCAATTAAAATATCAAATGTATTCGTTGGTAGTTCTGTGGACAATTCTAATTCCGTCATCGTAACCTATTTTGTTTTTTTTAAAAAATGTCACCCCAATCTTCACCTTCACCTGCTTTGGAATAATCCGTAGGTCTAACTGCGAAGAAATCGGTGTGGGTAGTTCCACCAGTTAAATGGTAAAACCACTCTAAGTTTTCTGCTTTTTTCTTATTATATTCGAAATAATCATCACTACCGGGAGTTGGAGTATATCCCAATTCAGCTAATTTTTCATTAACTCTTTGTATGATAAAGTGTTTTAAATCATCTTTTTTAAGATTTTCTAAATCACCTAATTCAAACATTTTATCAATAAAGTTGTGTTCTAATTCAATAATTAGTTTTGCTGCTGTATAGATTGAATCTTTTGCCTCTTCTAATAATTCTGGAAATTCTTCACACATATGTCTGAATAATTGACATCCCATTTTACTATGGAGTGATTCATCTCTTACACTCCATTTCATTTGTTGTCCAATACCTTTTAAAAGATTTCTCATTTGGAATGAGTAAAGAACTGCAAATGATGAATAAAGTGATACACCTTCGGAGAATGCAGAGAATATTGCTAAACTTCTAGCAACTTCAACTCTTGCAAGGTGATTTGTATCCAAATCCTTTGGTGTCCAATCTGCCGTAGTATTTGTTAAGAGATTGAATTTCTCTGCAGTTGCAGGTTCGTGCAAGAATGCAGAGAAATCATCCAATCCTAAAGTTTCATTTAAATAAGAATATGCAGTAGCATGAATAGTTTCTTGAGAACCGAACATCATTGCCATCTGTTTAATTTCATGTTTTGGAAACCACTTAGTCACCATCCCCGTCCAATAATCAGATACCGCACATTCGGTTTGAGCAAAACCCAAAAGAATATTACCTACTAAATGTTTTTCGGATTCAGTTAGGTGTTCATTCCAATCTTTAACATCCCCCTGCATAGATATTTCGGTATGCAACCAAAACGCTTGGGCTTGTTTTAACCAACCCTCTGTGTAATAGATTGGAAATTCGAATGGTTTGAAAGGTATTCTTTCTGTAAATAGTATGCTCATATATCTCTTTTAACTTATTTTGCTTCTTCTACTGATACTTTTCTGTATTCTGTCACTAATTTTTTCAACTCACCAATTGCTTTTCTTGCTCTTGATTTAGCTGCTTTTGTTGTTCCGTTGTGTTCTGTTTCGAATTGTGAAAATAATTCTTTCATTTGTTCGAATAATTCTTGTGAATTTGCCATAAAATTTATTTTATTAAGTTAAACATTTATTTACAACACTTTGTTGTGTTGGTGAGTATAACTATGGTATATATTGAAAAACAGAATTAAATTTTTAAACTTTTTTTCTACTTTTTCATTGTTCTACATTATACTCAATTTTTATTTTAGGTGTAATAATTTTTTGATATAGTGGTTTTATTTTTGAAATACAAAGATTGGTTCTAATTTCTCACCTTTACCTGAAACTGATGAAAGTATCAGATAAATTGTATCGATATGTTTGAACCCAACTTCGGTTGCAACTCGTATAGTTTCAGATTCTATTGTCTTGTACTTAGGGGTATTTGCGATATTTAACAACATCTTACCACCGGGTTTTAGTCCTACAAAACAATTGGAAACTGTATCTTTTAAAAACCCATTAGTCCATTCGGATTCAGATGGGTATTTTTTATAAGATTGAGTTTCTTCATCGGAATATTTTTCAGTATCAAAATAAGGAGGTGATGTAAAACACAAATCTAATGAATTTTCATCGGGTTTGAAGATTTCAGAACCCAACTGATGCAGTTGAACTTCTTTACCATCGTTTAACTCCGCATTCAACCTCTCTAATCCACTAAATGTTTTAGTTGAGGGTTCTGTTCCAATATACCTTTTACAATTACTGGAGAGGAATCCTATCAACCTTCCACCCCATCCACAACTCATATCCCAAACTACTCCACCATTTCCGTAGGTATTGTAAATATATTTTGCTGCTGATGGTCTAAAATTAGATACTGATTGATTACCACCATAAATCTTAAAGTTTTGTCTTAACCGATTTAAAGTGAATGAACCATTACCATGTTTAATCTGCCAATCCCACGTTTTACGAATAATTTCCTTTAATTTAGAATCATTCTCCCAATACTCAATTGGTTTCATTTTATTATTACCACACTCAACCTCTACCCAATGAGGAAAATAAGTCCATGCAAGAGATAATCCATGCATTGTTTGATCTATTTTTCCATCTTTCAGTAAAGTTTGTTCATCAAATTTTCGTAACCCACTTAATACATCCAATCTTTTATGTTTTGGAATATTATAATGAGGAAACCCACGTTTTCGGTGATATTGGAATATAATTTCTAAAGCAGAATCTACATCCGTTATACTGAAAACATTTTGGGTGACCTTAAAATAATCCAAATCTAATTGGTCATATTCTACGAATTTATTAAAAGAGTTATAGTTTATCATTAAAAAATTCTTACATAAAATTTGTTATACTATGTGATATACTATCCCATATATTATAAACATAAAGTAATGGAATTAAAACTCCCATATTCTCTACATATTTTTTATGTAGTAATTGTTTTTGAACTAATTGACCTGATGCAGATTCTTTTTGTGCTAAAATTCCATCGGGTGTATTTCCTTCATAAACTTCGATGAATCCAGTATTAGTATCCATCTTACAAGGGAATGTAATACCATCTTGTCCGAATCTGTTTTTCATAATGTGGCAACGTGCAGTGTTATTCAATTTATCTTTGGATTTTCTACTCCAACTCATAATGAAATCTGCGTTCATTACCTTTGCATATGAATCAGCAATCTTATCTGCTTCAATAACCTCACTATCAATTGCTGAACGGTTGGTTTGTGATGCAGTCCAGATAGGTATTCCTAATTCACCACCCATACCTCTTAAATCAATATACACACCACCTTGTTCTGCATATGTTGAATCATTTTTGGATGAATGGGAAAGAAGTAAATCTGCATAATCTACAATAATCAAATCAGGTTTATTACCTAATGAAACCATCTTCTCAATGTGTGCCTGTAATTTCTTCACCGTCACACCTTTTGGTGGATAATACTTAATAAGTAATTGACCTTTCAATGAACCGATTTTATGCTTAACTTCTTCGGTTCTTTCTTTCAAATCTGCCGATGGAATGTGAGTAAAGACAGTATCGTATCTTGCACCTACATAATGTTCTGATAATTCCATTGTATAATGAACTACACTTAATCCACGTTTTACTGCGGATGCACCTAATGCAGTTAAAATCCAAGTCTTACCAACACCTGATGGTGCAACAACTACTCCTAACTCACCCGGTCCTAATCCACCATCCATAAGTTCGGTAACCGGAGCCCAGTCAGTTGGGACAGTATCCCTTTTCACATCAACCGAACGTTCATCAAAATCTAAAATATAATCGTGACCTAAGTTATTTTCAACCCCAACTTTCAAAGCCTTATCTACTAAATCTTTGATTTTATCATAAGAACCTGCCTTTAATAAATCAACTGATTGTAAGATTACACCTTTTAAGTTTTGATTAATACAGAAATCGGAGAATTCACTTTTGATGTATTCTAAATCTGTGTTTCCAACTTGTGTCCATATATGTTTTAATTGATCAACAACCGTTTTCTTCAAAATATCATTATCAACCTTTGATAATTGAACTTTGAATACATCCAATGTGGGTGCTTTTCTATACTCTGAATGATAATCTAAAATTTCAGATACAATCCACTTATTTGCTTCACTTTCAAAGAATTTTTGAGTAGTGATTTCGGCGACCGTATCTAAAAATTTAGCATCTGTAATCAGAGCAGATAAAACTTTACTTTGGAATGATTGTCCGTATCTCGATAAAGTATCTACTTCTTGCATTTATTCTATAACTTTTTTAATATTCGTATAAAGATACGAAATAAATTTGGTAATTCCAAATTTTAATCTGTGATGATATTTCCAAATGTGATTTTTAACCAATCATTTATATCACCAAATGCATTGACTACTTTGTATTTCAAAAGAATTTTAAGAAAATCAATTTTATTTAAGGGTTTAATCGGTTCACCGAATCTATCTAAAATATTCATTTTGATACTACCACTAATATCGGGGTCTGCTAATTGCATTAATTCCCTATTCATTAGAATCTGTGGTTTTGCTTCAAGTATATCACTATACAATTTAATCTTACCTTTCGATTCTAACTTCTTTTCTTCGGATAGTCTAAACAAATCATCTACTGATAATTTAGCATCCTCAGTCATCTCGGGAAACCTCTTTACAAGGGTTTTAATACCACAACCATATACTCCGGGAATATTATCTGATTTATCACCATCTAATACACGATATAAGAGTAAGTTTTTAGATTCAATACCAAATTCTTCCTTAATTGCTTTTCTATTGTAAATTTTCTTTTTGGTGGGTGACCAGACGATAGTTTTATCATCAACTAATTGTAGGAAATCCTTATCAGTTGACATAACTACCGCCTGTTCGTCTTCTTTTAGAAGTTGAGTAGTGATATAAGCCATAACATCATCAGCTTCAACCCCATCGTAAATCATAGTTGTAACCGGTAGATAATTAAGAATCTCATTTAACCAAACGAATTGGCGTTTCATTGATTCTCTTTCATCTTCTTCTGTCATAAAATCAGCATATTGCCTATTTATTCGGAGTTTGTTCTTATCTCTATCTGCCTTATATCCACTAAACTTTTTCTTTCGTTCTTGCGAACCACCCTTACCATCAAAAACTATAATACATCTTGTCGGTTGTGTTTGTCTGATTGCATATCCAATTGATTTAAGGACACCCGTTACTCCGGCAACGTGATCACCATCATCATTCATTGTAGGAATGGATGACCAGCATCTGATGAATGTATTTAAACCATCGATAATAAGTACACGAGAATTTTTGTGTTTATCGATATTTTGGTTGCGTTCTTGTTCAACCGAATTCAATATGTTTTTATATAGTTCTTTCATTTATTTTGTTTTAATCATCCATACCAGGACCAGAGGTTTCTATTTCCATATCTTCAACATCGTATGTATCTGATTTATATTGTAAGATTGTTTCTTCACAAATCTTTTTATAAATTTGTTCTCTAACATCAACTCTATTTGTCATCAAATCAATAAAATCCTTAGATTGGAATTTAATAACCTCGCCAGTATCCGTATCGGTATATTCATACCATGCACCTGCTTGTTTTACAATTTTGTTGTCTTTCATCACTGTCAACCACGAACCATAATTATCAATACCTCTATCAAAGAAAATATCAAAATCTGCTGCTCTCAATGGTGGGCCCATTCTGTTTTTAACAACTTGTGCACGAACTTTCATACCAACGATTCTGTCTTGACCTCCTGTCTTAACTTTAATCTGTCCCATACCTTTTAATCTCAATCTTACAGATGCGTGGAATGCTAAGGCTTTACCACCGGATGTTGTCCATGGGTCACCGAACGGCATTGCGTTCATCTTTTGTCTTAATTGGTTGGTATATACTAATAAGATTTTCTGTCTTCCAATCATATTAGTAATCTTTCTCATCGCTTTCGAAATGATGATTGCTTTATCGGTAGCATAACCATCTTTACCATAATCTGCTGCTAACTCTGTCTTTGTAGATGCGGCTGCAACTGAATCGGTTACGATTGTCACCAAACGATTCTTATCCGTTTGTCTAACTTTCTCAATGATTGTTTCGGTAAAGTCAAAGATTTGTTCAACTGAATCTGCTGATACATAAAGTAATTTTTTCACATCCACACCGATTGCTTCTAAAAATTCTCTACTTACTGCAGTTTCTGTATCAATCAATACTGCAACTCCACCTTGTTTCTGCGTTTCCGCAAGTAAGTGTGCTGATAGTAATGATTTACCACTTTGTTCTAATCCCGTAACTTCAACAATTCTACCAACTGGCAAACCACCATAAGGACGATTTGAAATCGCTACATCTAACATTGCACATCCGGTTGAAACCCAACCCTCAACGTTTGTAGGGGTCGAATCATCATCCAAAAAGAATGCTACCTTTTGGTCTTTCGATTGTTTATTTAGTTCACCCGCAAGGATGTCTGCTAAATCCAATTCTTCTTTCTTTGCCATAAAATGGTTTTAATTATGAGTTAAATAAATCATCAAATGCTGCTTCAACATCAGATGTAGTTTGGGATACTGCCGGAGCAGATGGAGTTTCAACTGAACCACCTAAATCAACTGATTGTTGAGATTGTTTTGGTGCAATTGCTTCTTGACTAACTGATTTTGATTCAGATTGAGTTTCACCTGTTGCAGATGGATTTAACCAACTTTCCAATACACCTTTCAACTCATCATAAGATAATTCTTGATACAATTCAGTAATTGCAGTTTGATTTTCAATAAAATCAGTTGCTCTTGTAGAATCTTCAGAAATTGGTGTTTGGTTTGGTTTAACTCTTAATGTAGTTGTTGGATAAGATGTTCCTGCATCTTCTGCGGATACATATTCAACCGTTAAATCTCTACCTTCGATTGGGTCAGTAATATCACCATAATCAGGATCTGCGATGTATCCTAAGATTTCTTGATAAACTGTCTTACCAAATCCCCAAAAACGAATACCTTCACCTTCTTCACCTCTTACGATTACAGGAACAAAGGTTCTTAACTTAGGCTCCATTGCCTTAGCTGCTTTCCAATCTTCCTTATCACCCATACGTTTCAATTTGTCAGCAAACTCTACGATAGGGTCTGGTCTTCCAAATGAAATTGGTGAAAGATAAGTTTTGTTGTTTACGTTGTAGTGGAAATAAAGTTCGATAAATGGATTATCTTTGTTGAACTTGTAAGGAACGATTCGGACTTGATGTTTGCCAGGAGTTGGTTTCCATAATGCATCCGATTTCTTTTGTGTGTTTTGTAGTTTGTTCAGTCTACCTCTGATTGCGTTAATGTCTAATGCCATCTTGTTTAAAGTTTTAAGTTGTAGCTAACTGATTGATAATCAGAGAGTTACGGGTTAATTAATTAATTTGTTTTATGGTTTTATTTACGAGTCTTTCCTACTCGCGGTGTGTAAATATAAATATACGATTTACCGATTTTCGTATAAAGTTTTTTAATAAATTAATTATCAATATCATCAATATCATCAATATCATTAATATTACACGGTTTATCTTCTTGTGGTGTTTCTAGGTCCGAGTCAGGTGGTAGTGGTGTTTCTAGTGGTCCTAGGTCTTTTTTAGTATCTAAAAATTCATACAATAAACAATTCTTATTTTCATAATTCAAGAAAACATGTTTAATTATTGTATTAATTATATATTGTTTAATTTTAATATTAATTTTATTATTGATGATTCTATTGATTCAAGTGATCTTTCTGCCAAAACTAATATTTTTCAGATTGGTCTAGGGTATCGTTTCTGAGGTTCCTTACTTATTTAACATAAAAAGAGCGTGTAGTTTATCGCTCTCTTTTTGTGTAAAATAAATTGTATTTTTGCCTTATGAAAATTATTATTATTAACGGACCCAATTTAAATCTACTAGGAAAAAGAGAACCTGAATTATATGGTTCTCAAACTTTTGAAGATTTCTTTGAGGATTTAAAAGAGAAATTCAAAAATATAGAATTATCTTATTTTCAATCAAATATAGAAGGCGAACTCATCGATAAACTACATGAAGTTGGTTTTAATTATGACGGCATCATTTTAAATGCAGCTGCTTATACACATACCTCAGTCGGAATTGGAGACGCCATTAAAGGGATACAAACCCCTGTTGTAGAAGTACATATCTCTAATATTCACGCACGTGAAGAATTTAGACAGCATAGTTACATCTCTCCAAACGCGAATGGAGTCTTGTTTGGTTTCGGTCTAAAAGGCTATGAATTAGCGCTTGATAGTTTCTTATAACTAAATAGTTACTTTATTTCAAGAAGCATTTTAATGTTGGAACGCTCATAATGGGAATTTTCTTCCAATGATATTTCTTTGAATCCTACTTTTTTATAGAGTTGAATCGCTGGAAGTAATTTTTTATGTGAGTATATCGTAATACTTTTCCATTGTTTTTGCTTTGCGAATTTAATACAGAAATTCATCAATTGTAAGCCAATTTTTAAGCCTTGGTATTTTGGTGTAACGGCCATCTTACTCAGTTCAAAAAATGATTTTTGATTAATTAGTGAAACAACGCCTACAATTTCTGTAGCATATTTTGCAAAAAAGATATATCCCCCTGGGTCAATTACATATTTTTTTGGATTGCTCAACACTTTTTGGTCATAAGGCTCTACATAAAAATATTTTTCCAACCAAGCCACATTAAGATCATAAAAATGGGATGCATACTTGGTTTCATATCCTACGATTTCTATATTTTCTAATACCATAATAAGGTTGTTCCTTTAATTATAAGGGTTGTTTCATAAAAATTAGATAGTTTCATCTATCATTTTCATCATTTCATTTTCTAAAGCAATTGTTTCTTTGTAGATGTTAGCCGCTTTCGCTAAAATGGTATCTGCAAATTTTCTGTCTTTAATATCTTTTGCATTCATTCTAACATTAAAATAAGCGCCAGTAACAGCTGTTTTCGCACACAATACACCCACTCCACCATCTGAAAGTGAATTTTGTAAGCCTTTTTTCATCATCTCCAACAGCACTTCGATAGATTGATAAGCTGTTTCCATTACTTTTAGTGGAATTTCTGTGGCGTATTTAGTAGCTTCTTCGATTGCTTTATTTCTAATTTCT
>ENA-OSIY01002145-OSIY01002145.1-marine-metagenome-genome-assembly--contig:-NODE-2145-length-10340-cov-3.653220_pt1 | contig 10340 bp, 4 predicted proteins | sample MGYA00237884_ERZ534233 | MGnify/ENA primary metagenome ERZ534233 (study PRJEB26412, sample SAMN06343840) | marine metagenome | isolation source: estuarine water | place: USA: Columbia River Estuary... | reverse complement strand
AAATAAACAACTTATTAGTACTTTAATTCTTTGTTCTTTATCAAAAGGAATTTTTGATGGCAAATTATTTTCATATTTTTCTGAAAATAATTTTCTATTATCTTCCCATTGTTGGTTTGTCATACCTATTGATTTGTGTGTTATTCTAATATTAGTTATAACACCAACTTTAACTCCTTCCAAATAGTTATCAAAACAAAATGGTATATCGTAGAAGTGAAATCCTTTAAAATCCTCGTTAAAGTTTTTCTTAATTCGTTTTTTATTAATTGCCATAAAAAGACCATCAACAATTATAGTTTCAAGAATATCATTACCAAGACTATCTGAGTATTTTGATTCCCATTTTTTCCCTTCATGTTCGTGGTTAACAATACCTACCATTTTTTTTCTGTTTTCCCACCACATACCGCTTTCAGGCATTTCAGTAGTTCCGGCCATCCCAATAATACCGAAATCAGATTTTTCAAAATGTTTAATTAATTTACTATACCATGCGTTAGTATCAAAATAAATGTCGTCGTGACATAAAACAACAATATCCGTATTTGACTCGGATAGTATTTCGTTGTAAACCTCAGAAAGAGATTTTTCACCATTATTTATTTTTTCAATAACCTCAATTTTTTTGAACTAGGTATCCTTCGTCGTATTGTAGAGGAAGCAGGAGGGGTATTAAGCCGTATTGAAGTAATTACCACCGCAAGTATGATACCCTATGAAATTGGCGACAACTACTTAAATGCCTTTGGCAAAATGGGTTGTACTAATATTGGGTTAATGCATATTAGAAACAGGGTAGATGTGGGTACAGAAGATTATCAGCAGCGTATAGAAAAATGTGATGCGGTGTTATTTAGTGGCGGTAATCAAATGCGGTTAAGTAGCACATTTGGTGGAACCAATTTTTTAAAAACCATTGTTAGTAGATACAAGGAAGAAAACCATTTTGTAATTGCTGGCACAAGTGCTGGTGCAATGGCCATGAGCAATACCATGATTTATGAAGGTAATGCTGCTAAGGCTCATTTAAAAGGCGAAGTAAAAATTACAACTGGTTTAGCGTTTGTAGATGAGGTTATTATTGACAGTCATTTTGAAAAAAGAGGCCGTTTCGGACGATTGGCACAAGCCGTAGCAACCAACCCAGCCTGTATTGGTATTGGTTTAGGAGAAGATACCGGAATGATAATTACCGAAGGTGGAAATAAAATGGAAGCTATTGGTAGTGGTTGCGTAATTATTATTGATGGGCACGATATACAATTTACCAATATTGCAGATATACCAGATGGAAGCCCATATAGTGTAGAAGGGTTAAAAGTACATATTTGTGAACAAGGCAATGGTTATTTAGTAACCGAACGAAAATTTATACCTGAGGTAAAAGAAGGGGCTGTGGTAAAAAAGCAAGTGCATGTAGAATAAATCCAAAAAAGTAAATGTAGTAAGCGGTAAGATTTTTACTCAACTATTTTCCAAGGCTTTTTCAATTACTAATGTTTTTAAATTTTGCATAAGATCTTCTTGTACAAAAAATAAATTATAACAACCCTTATTTACGGCTACTAATTGGTAGCCTTTTTTATTAGCTAATTGCACCATACTTAATGGCGATGAACCTTTTGGCGTATCATCTTCATACAGCTCAAACTCGGTTGTGTAAGGCGGAATAAAGTGGGTATTCCCTTTTTCTACTTGCACTTCTACCACCACCACCCTTGGTAATAATGCATCAATACTGTTCCAAATATGATAATCGTTTCCATCTAAATCTATACACAATAAATCTATTTGTTTTGTGTAAGATGTGGTACTTAAAATTTCATTTATATTTTGTTTGGTAACAGTGGCTTGTATAAAAGAAAACTGGTTACTTTTTTGTTTAAAATACTTTTGATAAATGTATTTTCCTCTATTTAAAATTTTGCTATTGCCGTCAATAAATGTACCACTCCAATTATGATGAAAGGCTAAGTTTGCACAATTGCTATTAATACAATCGTTGCTACCAATATCTATAAATAATTTGTTAGTGGTGCCAATTTTTGTAAAGATGTTTAGTAAAATTCCATCTTCATTAGCTTTAGTAAAAATATTTAATTGTTGTATTGAAAATGAGGATGTAGTATTTAGTTGTTTACTAAAATGACTATTTTTTACAACAGCATCTTTATAAATCTTTTTACGAAACACAATGCTCCAGAAATATTTTTTAATAAGATGTTTTACTAGTTGCAGCATTTATTTTTTATGAAACACTTACTAAATAATAATTCTTTTTCCCTTTTTGTACTAACAAGTATTTGCCATGCAATAACATTGAGCTATCTATTACTAGTTGTATATCCTCAATTTTTTTTCTATTAATACTTACACCACCGCCTTGTACATTTTTTCTTGCCTCTCCTTTGCTGGGAAAGATATTAGTTTCGGCTAAAAAGCTTACCACATCTGTATTGCTATCAAGTTTTGTTGCATTGTAATTTATTTTTACAATGCCTTCCATATGGTGCAAATCATCTTCACTTAAATCTTCTGCTGCAGCAGTTGTATTGGAAAATAATTTTTCTGTTGTTTCTATAGCTTTATCGTATTCCAATTGTCCATGTACAAAAACCGTAACTTCTTTGGCTAGTGTTTTTTGTAGTAAACGTTTGCTAGCATCTTTTTTATGCTCTTCAATTAAATGGTCAATGGTAGGCTTATCTAAAAATGTAAAAATTTTAATCCAGCTTTCTGCATCTGCATCATTTGCATTTAACCAAAATTGGTAAAATTTATACGGAGAAGTTCTTTTGGCGTCTAACCAATAGTTTTCTCCCGCTTCAGATTTCCCGAATTTAGAGCCATCAGCTTTTGTAATCAACGGAACGGTTAATGCAAAGGCTTCACCTTGCGCTTTTCTCCGGATTAATTCTGTACCTGTGGTAATGTTTCCCCATTGGTCAGAACCACCCATTTGTAGTTTTACATTTTTGTGTTGGTGTAGCCAGTAAAAATCGTAGCCTTGTACTAATTGGTAAGTAAATTCTGTAAAACTCATTCCGGTTTCTCCTTCCAATCTTTTCTTTACGCTATCCTTAGCCATCATATAATTTACGGTAATATGTTTGCCCACATCTCTTATAAAACTTAAAAAAGAAAAATCTTTAAACCAATCGTAATTATTAGCCAATTCGGCAGCATTTGGTAAACTTTTATCAAAATTTAAAAACTGTTCTAATTGCTTTTTTACACATGCCACATTATGGTTTAAAATATTTTCGCTTAATAAATTTCTTTCTTCGCTTTTTCCGCTTGGGTCACCAACCATTCCAGTAGCTCCACCAACTAATGCAATAGGCTTATGTCCCGCTTTTTGTAAATGAACCAATAAAATTATAGGTACAAGGCTACCTATATGCAAGCTATCGGCAGTGGGGTCAAATCCAATATAGGCGGTGGTAATTTCTTTATTTAATTGTTCCTCTGTGCCTGGCATAATATCCTGTATCATTCCTCTCCAGCGTAATTCTTCTATTAAATTGGGCATATTTGTATACTTTTTTACAAAAAAATAAGTGCGTTTAAGCAAAAATGAGTATAAATTTTTAAAAAATATAATTCTTTTACTATTAGGTTAATGTATTTTTATTGTTAGTTTATAAGTATTTTGTATTAGTAATTGCGTATATTAAATGTAATCAACATAGACTAATGCGGACTTTTGCTGTAATACGCCACTTAAATTGTAATTTTAAAGGTGGAATTAACACAATTTAAAACGGATAAATACGTTTTACAAGTTGTTGCTAATACAAGTATATATTAACCTGAGCATAATTTATGAGAATTAAAAAATTTGCAGCGTTTATTATTATAGGGGTAAGTCCTATTTTAGTAAAAGCACAATTCAAAAAATATTCGAACGAGTTTTTAAATATTGGTGCTGGAGCAAGGGGTTTAGGTATGGGTGGTGCTCAAGTATCTAGCACAAATGATGCTACTGCAGGTTACTGGAATCCTGCTGGTTTAGTAGGGGTAAAAAATAACCCAAATGTTGGTATAATGCATGCCGAGTATTTTTCTGGTATTGCAAAATATGACTATGCCTCTGTTGCTATTCCCATAAATAATAACAAACGTACTATCGGTTTTTCTTTACTTCGTTTTGCAATAGATGATATTCCTAATACACTTTATTTGGTAGAGCCCGATGGTAGTTTAAATTACGGGGCAATTTCTTCCTTCTCTAATGCAGATTATGCCTTTATTTTTTCGTTTGCACAAAACTTAAAACAAACCGAAAAAAAGAATATAAGTTTTGGTGCTAATACAAAAGTTATTTACCGAAAAGTGGGCAGCTTTGCTAGCGCTTGGGGCTTTGGCTTAGATGCTGGGTTACAAATGCATGGTAAAAATTGGAATTTGGGCATAATGGCTAGGGATATAACTACAACTTTTAACGCTTGGTCTTTTAATTTTTCCGATAAAGAAAAAGAGGTATTATATCTTACAAAAAATGATATTCCAACTAAGTCAACAGAACTTACTGCCCCACGTTTAGTAATAGGCGGAGGATACAATTTTAATTTAGGAAAAAATGTAAAACTATTAACCGAAGCAAATGTAAATGTAACATTTGATGGTAAACGAAATACTGTATTGAGCCGTGATCCTGTTAGCGCCGATCCAAATTTAGGGTTAGAGTTATCGATAAAAGACGCTTTTTTTATCAGAGGTGGAGTTTCAAATTTTCAACGAGCATTGGCAGATGAAGATACTGTAAATCAAAAAAGAGTATGGATTTATCAACCAAGTTTAGGTGCTGGTTTTAAAATTAAAAATTTAATGTTAGACTATGCTTTTACCAATTTAGCTAATCAATCTAATCCACTTTATACACATATTTTTTCTTTACGAATAAATTTAGTTAAAAAAGAAAAAGAAGGGCAATAAAGTTCCATTAATACTATTATGAAAAAAATAATACTAAGCACTTTTGCTTTTTTCTTTACAACCACCATTGCATTTTCGCAACTAAACAATAGTTGGATAGACTATAGTAAAACTTATTACAAGTTCCCACTAGCAAAGGATACATTGTGTAGAATAAATCAACCAGTATTAGTTGCAGCAGGTTTAGGCGCAGTACCTGCAGAAAATTTTCAACTTTGGCGTAATGGTAAGCAAGTAAGAATATACACATCATTAGCTACTGGTATATTAGGAGCCAGTGATTATATAGAGTTTTGGGGCGAAATGAACGATGGTAAACCCGATAATAATTTATACAGAAATCCGGCCTCACAATTAAGTGAAAAATTTAGTTTAGAAACCGATACAGTTATTTATTTTTTAACTGTCAATACAAATAGTGCAAATAATTTAAGATACATACAAAGCCCTAATATTATTGCAGGTAATACATTGCCAGCCTCTCCCTATTTTATGCGAAAGATTGAGCAGCATTATCGCAATATTATTAATAAAGGCTATGCAGCTGTAATTGGAGAATATGTTTTTTCTTCTTCTTACGATATTGGTGAAGGATGGAGTAGTGTTGGAGTTGGTCCTGGATCACCACTTTCAAAAGATTTTACTGGATTAAATAGGTATGCAGCTGGTCCACCCAACAGTGTAATTTTTACTGTAGGAGCATCAGGCTATTCTTTAAATGCAAGAGATTTAGTCTGCAGATTTTATAATACACCTGTATTGCAAACCCCTATGCCTTTTTTTGAATATGTAAAAGATACCGTAAGAAATCTTCCTCTTTCGTTATTACTAAATCCTACTAATTTACCAGTTAGTGTTGGTACTACTAGCTCTAACCTAAATGAAGGTATGGTGGTTAGTAATTTTTCTGTTACTTATCCAGCTACGTTTAATTTTAATAATGAAAAGAATTTTTATTTTGAGTTAGAGCCAAGTGCAACGGGTAATTATTTAAAAATTGCCAACTTTAATTATAATGGGCAGCAGCCAATTTTATATGATTACTCGAATGGCAAAAGATATTTTGGCGATATAAGTATTACCGATACAGTTCAATTTGTTTTGCCCGCCTCTTCTCAACTAGGTAGAAAATTTAATTTAATGAGTCAAGCGTCTGGGAATATTAGTAGTATTTCAACACTAACTAGTAAAACTTTTATTGATTATACTACAGCTGCAAATCGTGGAGATTATTTAATTATTAGTAACCCTGTTTTGTATAACGATGGCAGTGGGGTAAATAATGTAGAATTATATAGACAATATCGTAGTTCGGCTAATGGTGGTGGTTATACTGCAAAAACTTTTGATATTAGTGAGCTTACCGATCAATTTGCTTTTGGCATAAAAAAGCATCCTGCAGCTATTAGAGATTTTATACGCTATGTAAATCAGCAATACACTGTAAAACCAAAATATCTATTTATTATTGGCAGAGCAATTAGTTATGCAGATTACACCATAAATCAAAATAATCCTGTAGCTAATCAAATAGATTTAGTTCAAACTTTTGGTTTCCCTGCTTCGGATATTTTATTAGTGGCAGAACCAGGTACACAAATACCCCTAGTACCTGTTGGTAGGCTTGGTGCTGTAAATGGAACTGAAGTGGGTATCTATTTAAATAAAATGATAGAATATGAACAAGCACAAAAGTCGCCAGAGCAAACCATTAATGCAAAAGGGTGGATGAAAAATGTATTACAAACAGGGGGGCCAGCTACTGTAAATGAAGCAGCGGAGTTTGCTGGATACTTAGAAACCTATAAAAGAAAATTTGTGGATACATTGTACGGCGGAAGTATTTCAACCTACATTAAATCAAGTACTGTTGCAATAGAACAACAACAAAGCAGAGAAATAGAAGCAATTATGAATGGAGGTGTGGGAGTAGTTAAATATTTTGGTCACTCTTCTGCAAATGATTTAGCAGTAAACTTAAATTTTCCGCAGAATTATACAAATGCAGGTAAGTATCCATTTATGCATGTGAGTGGTTGTACGGTGGGTAACTTTTTTACCTATAATCCCTTGCGCCCAACTGGTTTTTCTGCAATGTCTTTATCCGAAAAATATACCTTTTTACCAAATAAAGGGGGTATAGGGTTTTTAGGAAGTACACATTGGGGAATAGCGCCTTTCCTAAACTATTATAATCTAGATTTAATAAATAATGTAACCAATACAATGTATGGTCAAAGTATAGGGAATCAAATCAAATCTACGATTACTTCATTAGGAAGTAGCCCAAGTACATTAGATTACTATACAAGAGTGCATTTAGAAGAAATAAATTTACACGGCGACCCAGCATTAAAAATCAACAACTTTCCTAAGCCAGATTATATAATAGAAGATCAATTTGTAAAATTAAATCCAACTATAATTACTGTTGCCGATGCTAGATTTACAATTGATATTAAAATGAGAAATATTGGAAGAGCAATTGGAGATTCAATTCGAGTAACTGTAAAACATAAGTTACCTAATGACGATGTTAGAGTATTATACGATAAAGTAATTCGGTCTATTAAAAACATTGATTCAATTTTTCTTACAGAAAACATTAATCCAATAACAGACAAAGGATTAAATAAATTAATAATAACGTTAGATGATGGAAATAGGATTGATGAAATTTCGGAGAACAACAATATTTTAATAAAAGAATTTTACATTTTTGAAGATGAGTTAAGGCCTGTATCCCCATACAACTATTCAATCATTAATCAGCAAAATATTTCTTATTATGCTAATACTGCAAATCCTTTAGGGTCAACTAGGCAATATGTAATGGAAATTGATACTACTAAAAACTTTAATTCCATATTTAAAAAAGTGTATAATTCAAATGGTGTTGGCGGCGTTATAGAATTTAAGCCAAGTAACTTAACCTTTACCGATAGTACCGTGTATTATTGGCGAGTAGCTGTAGTACCCCTAAATAATACAAGTTATATTTGGAACAATTCATCTTTTGTATATATTGCAAATAGCACCACAGGGTTTAACCAATCTCATTATTATCAATATAAAAATAATACCTATCAAGATATTGTATTGGATGATAATAGAGTATTTAGCTATACCCCTAAAGTTGAAACATTTGCTGTAAAAACAACCGTATTTCCTGCATCAAATCAAATACCAGATTTTGCTCTACTAAAAGGCGCCATTAGAGAGCAAGCAGGGTTTTACACACCATTTTCCTTTACAAATTCCGAAGGGTTGCGTTTTTATGTTATTGATAGTGTTACGTTAAAAGCCGTTAAAAATATTGACAATGGAACATCTGGACTTTTTGGAAGTGTAAGGCCATTACCTTTAGGCAACTCTGTTCCAGGCTTTTTCCACTTTAGAATTACAACTACGGTAGAAAGACAAAATGTAATGACATTTTTAGATGCTGTTTCAAATGGAAATACTATAATTATGACAAATGGACCAGCCGATCCTTTCACTTTTTTCCCTTCAAGTTGGAGAGCCGATACCATAGCATTAGGTAGTGGTAATTCCTTATATCACAAACTAAAAAATATGGGTTGGACTTACATCGACTCCTTAAAAACTCTAGTTCCTTTCGTATTCATTACAAAAAAAGGCACTAATATACCAAGCAATCAAACTTTTGGATTAGTGCCTAGCGAAAAACTGGCAGTTCAATTTGATGTGTTAGGACGTAACCTATCTGGAGAATATACTTCAGATAAATTGGGTCCAGCAAAAACTTGGCAAGATTTACGTTGGAGAGGAAATTCCGTTGAACCCCTAAATACCGACAATTCTACAGTTGAAGTAATTGGTGTAGATGCAAATGGAAATAATACCTCACTTGCTATTGTTAGGGCAGCACAGGATACATCACTAAGTTGGATAAACGCCACACAGTATCCTTTTTTAAAACTTAGAATGGTTACAAATGATTCTTCTCAAGGAACACCAATGCAGTTAAGGTATTGGAGAATTAATGCAACTATGTTGCCAGAAGGTGCTGTTGCACCCAATATTTTATATGTAATGAAAGATACTGTTGAGCAAGGCGAAAAAATTGATTTTAAATTAGCATTTAAAAATATAAGTCAAACAGCGTTTGATAGTACAATGAAGTTTAATTTTATTATTACAGATAGAAATAATGTAGCAACCTCTGTGCCAATTCCTAGAGGGAAAGCATTAGTAGCTGGCGATACCTTAACGATTAACTATCAAATTAATACTAAAAACTTACCAGGCTCAAATACGTTATTTGTTGATGTTAACCCTAATAACCATCAGGCAGAACAAACACATTTTAATAATATACTTTTTAAGGATTTTTATGTAAAAGCAGATACATATAATCCCTTGTTAGATGTAACTTTTGATGGAATACATATTTTAAACAAAGATATTGTAGCTGCTAAACCACATATTTTAATAAACTTAAAAGATGAGAGTAGATTTTTAGCATTGGCAGATACTGCTTTGTTAAAAGTACAAGTTCGTTTCCCCGATGGAAGTTTACAACAATATTATTTTGGCGATATAATGGTATTTACACCTGCTAATTTAGCTACAGGGAAAAATACGGCTACTATTGATTTTATGCCAAAATTTGATGAAGAAGGTGAATATGAATTAATTGTTATTGGTAGAGATGTGGTAGGTAATAAAGCAGGCGATTTAGAATATCATATAAACTTTAATGTAATAACAAAAGCAATGATTTCTAATTTGTTGAATTACCCAAACCCATTTACCACGTCAACAGCATTTGTATTTACCATTACCGGTAATGAAGTGCCACAAAATATGCGCATACAAATTTTAACTATTACAGGTAAAATTGTACGTGAAATTACAAAAGACGAATTAGGGCCTATACATGTGGGCAGAAATATTACAGAATTTAAGTGGGATGGTACAGATACCTACGGGCAAAAATTAGGCAATGGGGTATATTTATACAGAGTATTAACCAACTTAAATGGCAAATCGTTAGAAAAGTACAAAGCCGATGGCGATAAAACTGACCAATACTTTAACAAAGGGTATGGTAAAATGGTTATTATTCCTTCATATGATGCTGAAGGTAAATTAAATTATTTTACAGGAAGATCATTTGAAAAAGACTCAAAAGTGAAATATAGAAATCCATCTGTATCTCGTGACATCATACCATTTGAGTTGTTTATAAACTGGAATGTACCGTTTATATTATGCGAAGGACCATTTGACGCCATCACTATCAAACGTAATGCAATACCGTTACTAGGTAAAAATATACAATCTACTTTGATGAAAAAGATTGTAATGTCTAGTGTCGAAAAAATATATATAGCTCTAGATAAGGACGCTCAAAAACAAGCATTAAGTTTTTG
>ENA-OSIY01002144-OSIY01002144.1-marine-metagenome-genome-assembly--contig:-NODE-2144-length-10340-cov-5.419078_pt1 | contig 10340 bp, 17 predicted proteins | sample MGYA00237884_ERZ534233 | MGnify/ENA primary metagenome ERZ534233 (study PRJEB26412, sample SAMN06343840) | marine metagenome | isolation source: estuarine water | place: USA: Columbia River Estuary... | reverse complement strand
TTTTTCAAGCAGAAGACGGCATACGAGATTTCTGCCTGTCTCGTGGGCTCGGAGATGTGTATAAGAGACAGTTAAAGGAATATTATGAAAAAAGAAAGCCAACTTGAAGAAATGATCAGAAATTTTATTTCAGAATACCCAAGAGCAATTGTCTTTTTTACAGGAGCTGTTGTAGGATTTATAATTAAAACCATTATATGATTCCGTTTATAAAAAATGCAATAATGACTGGAGTTTCTTATTTGAGTAGCAACAAAGTGCCTCCAAATACTCCGCCAGAGAGACACAAAAAATTGCGGTCAACTAATCACATGGAATCTAAAAAATTCTATATTGTATTGACGTCTGTAATTATTCTTGCATTTTTTTATTTTGCAAGCGTAGGTTTAATGTTTTTGATACCAGCAGGACCGGAATTCATTAGTGGTTTTGTTACAATGTTTTCTAAAACAATTGAAATATTATCTATTATCATTGCTTCTTATGTAGGAGCTCAAGCAGTTGTAGATCTAAAATACGGAAGCTCCTCAAGTGCTGCTCTAGAAGGAACAACACATACAGAAAAAACAGAAAACATAACTGTTATACACACTAATGCTAAAGAAGACGATTATGAACTCATCTAAGCCATCTACAAAAACTTTGGAATTGTTACTCCAATATGAAGTTGGAGGAGGTAAATCATATTACGAAAAATACCTTTCAAAATTTACTTGGCCGGGTGGAGCATCTGGGCCAACAATTGCAATTGGTGTTGATTGCGCTTACTATACAGAAACCGAACTTGCTAAAATATTTAGCTTTTTGTCAAAAAAACAGATAAACCAAATCCAAGAAGCTGCTGGAAAAACAGGAGAAAAGGGAAAAGAATACGCCAAAAAATTACGGTTAGCTGGAATTGTTGTAAATTGGGAACAAGCAATGAATATATTTACAACTCTCACTTGGCCTAAATTCACAAAACTAGCAGAAAAAACATTTCCTGGTTTATCTGATTTGCATCCAGATGCTTATGGGGCTATTATTTCATTAGTATTTAACAGAGGAACCAGTCTCAAAGGAGATTCTAGAAAGGAAATGGTCAACATAAAAAATTTAATTCCTAAAAAAGATTACAAAAAAATTGCAAAGGAGTTTCGTAACATGAGAAGAATTTGGATCGGTAGAGGTCTTGATGGATTATTAGAAAGAAGAGAAGCTGAGGCAGTGTTGGTCGAATACGCATCATGAAAATTGAACAAATTAATTTATCAAAAAACGAAGAAATTCTTAAAAATATAGAGAATAGACAGCGTACTCTGACTGGATTGTCTAAATATCTTTCTGAATTGGAAAGCCAGTTAGCTTTAATTTTTGCGGCTTCTCCTGATATTATAGTATTTTTAGACGATGAATCAAAAATAATAAAAATTAGCGATGCAGCGTTTACTATTTTAGGATACACAAGAGCAGATCTTATTGGTAGAACCATATGGGAGTTTATTGATCCAAGCGATGCCGAGGAAATGAGCAAGAAGTTTTTGAATTTACGAGACAAAAAACTTTCTTATTGTGAAAATCAAAAAGCTTTTATTAATCACTGGATATCAAAAAGCGGTAAAAAAATAAAATTAGTATGGAGATTTTCATTGTGTGATGAAAGAGAAAATCAAACAATTGGAGTTGCTTCAGATATAACACAGTTTGGTTTTAACAATTCATACAGCTACAAGTTGCTCCAAAAAGTAGTAGAATCTTCTACAGATGGAATAGTAATCACGGATGCTCAGCATCCTGATAATGTAATGGTATATGTCAATAAAGCATTCGAAAAAATTACCGGATATAAAAGCGATGAACTATTGGGGCATAATTGCAGAATGCTTCAAACAGAGGATACAAAAAATTCCAGAGCCATCAATACTTTAAAGACTTGTATTAAAGCAGGAAAAAATTGTGATGTGCTTTTGCAAAACAAAAAGAAAAATGGAGAAATATTTTATTCCAGATTGGCTATTTCAGCCGTTATTGAACAAGACATGATTGTAAATTACATTGGAGTAGTTCGAGATATAACTGACAAAATAGATATAAAGTACGAATGGTCTCCAAACGCAGAAAGTGGGTTTGTCCATTTAACTAACTACCGCCATGAATAGTTCATTTGATCAAAATAACATAAACCATTACGAAGGAAATGGTTGGTCAAAATATCAAATAATGGTATTGCAGCAACTTGATGATCATAGTAAAGTACTGCAAAACATGAATAAAGATATTAATGAAATGAGACAAACTATGGCTGTTTCTGAAACTGAGCTTAAGATGTGGAGAGCTCAAATAATGTCAGTTACTCAAGAGTTGGAAGAAAACGTAGACTTCATTCTTTATGACGAAAAAGGTCTTAACCAAAAAGTAGTTACAATCGAAAGAGAGCTGGACATAGAAGAACAAGCTAATACTAAATGGAAGGCATCAATGGCTCTATATGGGTCAATTGCAATGTTTATTATAAATGCAATAATACAAGTAGTGGTATTGTTTATGAAAAAATAATATGTATTTTGTTGGCAATCAAGGACCTACAATAGAAAAAGATCCTATCATTCAACAACTTAGACAAGATGTTGCAAACAGAATGTGGGATATTATTAAAAACGAAGAGGTCGTCGCACAAAAAGATGAAATACAATTTGTATCTTTTGAAGATGCTCTAAAAGAATTAGTCGAGCAACAAGCTCCTTGAGTGTTTAAAATTGTTGTTGCCTTGTCCGTTTAACTATAGTATGGTAGTTCCTGTAACAATCAAACAAATGACTACACTTACACTAGACGAAGCAATTAAATTAGTACCAGCAATTGGAGCCCAAACTCCTTCCGAGATCGTATCCGATCGTTATCAATTCGTTTCAACTCGCGATATTTTAAATCGCGTTCAAAAAGACGGTTGGATGATTACAAATGCAACTTCCCAAAACCGTAGTCCGCATGCCCAACATCGCATTACACTAGTCCATGAAAACGACTTGGCAGTTGAAAATGACAACAACGAAGGCATTCCTCGCATCGAAATGTTCAATTCTCACAATCGAAGCAAGCGCTTGATGTTTGCAATTGGGTATTTCCGATTTGTGTGCTCGAATGGTTTGATTGTGGCATCCGGTCCTGCAGAAACAATTCGCATTAAACATCGTTTTTCTGGAGATCGTTTGCAAGGAATTATGGATCAGGTGTCTCAAATTTCGAGTAGATTCCCAGTAATTAAAAACACAATCGAGAATTTTAAAACACGGGAATTGACACAAGATGAACAGATCTCATTTGCACAATATGCAATTAAAGGCCGCTTTAACTATCGTCCAGAAATGCCTAAGCGTTTCCGTGATATGGGACGGACCGTAGAAAAGCTTTTGCAATCCCGTCGACCAGAAGATGAAAATAATTCAGTGTGGACTGTATACAACCGAGTACAAGAAAATATTATGAGCGGGATCGAGGGATTTTCCCGACCGATTCGCGGGTACTCTGATAGTGTTCGAGTTAATCAATTGTTATGGAAGGGAGCAGAAACAGCTCTGCATTTCGATAAGCAGCAACTCAATACCGCTTTGATGAATCTCATTGTCAAGGACGGCAAGAAGGGTAAAATTTCTGCTTAATTAAATGACCACCATTTAATTTATAAGTGAAACAAAAATATTTTAACAATAATGCTCTTACTCCACCAGAACTAAGAGCATTGATTTGCAAATTTGCAAAAATGTTAAAAGTAAAAAGAGTTGTGTTTAATAATAAAGGAGTGGCGGTAAAGGGAACATATAATGCAATTACCAAAAATATGTATATAGACCTCAAGCAAACAAACGTAGAAATGCTTCATACGTTTTTTCATGAACTTGGTCACCATACAGCTGTCAGCCAAAACAAATGGAAGAAATATCACTATTCTCCATTGTCTTCAATAGATTCTAATATAGCATTTGATATAGAGAATCAAATAGATCAAATAGGAAAACAACTTTGGAACCAGTACGTAGAAATAAAACAGTGGGGAAAATATAAATATTCTTACCTTAAATCTCAAAAAACATCACTTATAAAGAATTTTATCAGCAAACAACAATGACAAACATATCAGACTATGTATATAAAGACGGAGACAATTTTTACTTTGACTCCGAAAACTACACCGACAACGTTCACAAAACTCTATCAATTGATTATGAGGACGGAGATATGGTGAAGTGGGTTTGGGAAAATAAAAAAATGATGGGCATATTGAGAGAAGAAGGACACAACCTTGGACTATTTGCTATTGTTGATGTCACAACTCCCTGATGAACGTATTTAAAGAATTATCAGTTTTTAACAGAGTTACGTTCGTTGAAAAGACACATTCCTATTTAGTAGACGGACAACCAACAAACGGTCCGTCAGTAACCAAACTTTTAAAGAAGTTTAAAAAGGAATTCGATAAAGATACTGCCGCAGCCCGTGTAGCCAAAAGAATGAGGACTACTGTAGAAGCAGTCCTTGCAGACTGGGCTCTTGGCAATTTGTACTCAACAACATTAGGGTCTATGTTGCACAAATACATTGAAAACTTTTATTGTAACAAACGAATTGAATTTGAAGGTAATTTTGATGGTCTAGGGTTTGATGAGAAAAAAAGAATAGCTGAAAACCTTCCAAAATTAATTGGATATTTTCAGAATTTTTATAATGACAACAAGCATTTGCTATGTGTCAAAACCGAAATTGTACTTGGAGATGTGGATGATACTAAAGTATGTGGCATGTCGGATCTCCTTGTTTATAATATAGAAACGGACCAACTAGAGATCTTGGACTTTAAGACTAACAAAAAAATGGAAAAGAAAAGTCCGTATGGAGATTTGTTTTATCCGTTTGATGACATGTCTGAAGGAGAAATCAATGAGTACACAATCCAGCTGAATACGTACAAGTATTTTGTAGAGAAATATACTAATTTAAAAATAGATAAGCTAAAAATTGTTTGGTTTAATGTGGTGAACGATAATTACAAAATTTTTGAACTAACAGATATCCAACCACAAATAAAGCTAATGTTCGACAAATTTAAATCATCTTCTTTATTTGAAGAACGATAAGCAGAGATAGTATGTATATTGGAGCTGCAGCAGCTATGGTGGAGCAGAACGCTGTAGAAACTAAAGCAAGCCAAAATAATAAACAGAACGGACAGCTGACAAGTTTATAAACAAATTTAATATATCTGTTGTTTGTTTTTAGTGACAATTCAAATAAAAAATCAGGAAAATATTTATCAGGATTATTTCGAATAAAAGTGGTATAACGGAGCCGAAAATCTTCAGCAATTCCTAACAGCTGACTATAATGAACAAACCAATCAGTATAAAACCAAAGTACTGAAATGGCAGAAATCCAAAATGTACAGTAAAAAATTTCAACCATTAGCATAAATAACTTATAACCTAATTATGAAATTTGATGATCTATACAACCGAGTTTTTGTTAACGAACAAGATGAAGTAGAAGATACTACCAGCGAAATTGCTGATCCGAGCGATCCAGCTTACGACGTAGAACCGATGCCTCTTCCTGAGACTCCTCTTGCAACCGACGAAACAGCTCCTGTTGAAGATAGTGGTATACAAAGCTCTTCTAGTCTCACTGACTATATTACACAGCTCGAAGAATTTGCTAATAAATTGAATAGCACAGACGGTTCTTCGTTGAATTCTTTGGTGTCGAAACTCGACAGAGTAGAAACTCCTTTTGAAGGCATTTATGGTAGAACGAGTGCTGACATTGTAGATGCGGCTAAAACGCTTCGTGGAGTTTCAGAGAAACTCAAAAATTTCATTATTCACGCCGCTAAGAAATAACCTTTGACTAATTTAGATATTCACGTATTCTAAAAGCGTGGAACTAAATCAAGAATTTCTTATAGAGACGTTTTATTCTTATTGCAAGAGGCCCTTGCACAGGAAATATCAGAACGTTTTTAATGCAGAATGTCCTGTTTGCAAAGAAGGAAAATCTTCTGGTAGATCCCGACGTTTGTTTTATTTTCCTCATAAGCAGTATTTCTTTTGTCATAATTGTTCAAAATCATGGAAGCCGTTTGAATGGGTAAAAGAAGTAACCACTCTTACTGTTCCAGAAATTATAAAAAGGAATAACGAAAAGTCTGGAGAGGTTAACAAGTATACGAATGTTAATAAAGTTACTCCTTTAAGTGATAACTTTATTATACCTGACCTTCCAGAAAGTAGTATTGAGCTTACAGATTCAACTCAAGTAGAGTTTTATAAAGAGAATAAGTTTGTTAAATTGGCTTTAGAATATTGCCAAAGCAGACGTTTACTGACAGCTACAAATACATGCAAACGGTTTTTCGTGTCATTAGAAGACAAAGTACATAAGAATCGTTTGGTCATTCCTTTTTATGATAATTCAAATAAAGTAGTTTGTTACCAAACTCGAGCTTTAACCAAACACCAGTTTCCAAAGTATTTGACAAAGTTTGGAGAAAAGGAGTTGTTTGGGATTAATAATATAGAATCAGAAATTCCGTATGTGTTTGTATTCGAAGGTCCGATTGATTCAATGTTTGTTAAAAATGGAGTAGCAATGGCTTCTTTAGCTCCTACTGAAAAACAATTGCAACAACTGAGTAATTTAATTGGTTACGAACAAATTTATGTTTTTGATAATGATAAAAACAACAAGCAGACCGCAAAGAAAATAGAGAAGTATATTAAAGAAGGGAAGAGGATCTTTATTTGGCCAAAAGAATTTGCAAAGTTTAAAGACTTCAATGAGATTTGTTGCAATCTAGAACTAGATGAAATTCCTTGGAAATTTGTTTTAAAAAATTCAGCAGAAGGTCCGGAGGCGTTGATTAAACAAAAACTTCTTAGGTCCCAACCATTTTAGTCCCAAGCATAGCAGATTGAGCCATTTGAGTAAGCCCTCCAAGAATATCCCTATTTTCTTTTGTTTTAATATAGTTTGCTAAGGACTCAAAATGTTTGAGTAATTCTAATGCTTCTGGGTTTTTGAATGGAGCAGCGCTCGCTTTTTTAATTGAGTCTAAACTATACAGATACTCTCCATCTTTTCCTGTCTGAAATGCTTGAGGTTGAACAGGCTCTTTCGCTTTGTCGTTTTGTTCTTTATCTGTCTTTTCGTTTCCAATTGGAATGTTTCTGTATGCCTGAGGCAAAGCGTTTGGGTTATATTCACTCAACATTTGTTTGTACAACAACTCAAAGCTTTGATCAAAAGAATCGTTTTGTTGAGCTTCTTGCTCAACACTAGGTTTTTTCCAAATTATTGGTACTGCATTGGCATCAGCTCCAATGAATTTGGTATACATGCTGCTGTCTTTTAATGCTGTTACTGCTTCTTCACCAAGAGCAGATTCGGCTTGTTGGACATATAAATTGTATGCTGCTAAAGACAAATTAACTAGTTCCTGGACCGTAGCCCCATCGTACAGACTTTTTATTTTGTCGTCATTAATTGTGTACTTGCCACTCACTATTTCCCAAGGCTTAAGCATAATAGATTTTAATATACCCTCTCCATTAAAAGTTTTAGCAAAAGTGCTCAATTTAGGAAATATGCTTTTTTTTCTTATTTCCATTAATTCATGCAATGTACCGTAAATTGTTAAATCTTTAGGTAAGTTTGCTACTCTAGCTTTGCCTAATTCGTTTTTACTTGTAGTAAATGCAGCCTCTTTAAGTTTTTTGGCCCAAGCGTGAGAAGGTGTGTAGTCAAACGGTCTCGTTAATCTCTGTTTGTTTAAATTATCTAAAAAACCTTTTAGTGTGGCTTCTGCAGCGCTTTGTTGTTTGTTACCGGTTTTTTTAAAATTGTTGTCATACAATTGAGCTGTTAAATCCAAGAGAGGAAATATATTAGCAATGTCATCAAATGCTTTGACGTTTGTTGTCGACAGCTTGACTCCGTATATGACATCCCAACAAAGCTGGTCAATCTTGTCGATAGGCCGTAGCGGGTATGTTTTGTTCCACAATTTATTGGGGTTAGCCCATGCCTGTTGAATATCCAAATAGTGGTTTTTTACAAAGTTTGCTAAATTTTGATTTTCAACATCTTCGTCTTTGTTGTCAGATTTGTCGTTTTCTTCATTAGCTGCATCGGTTGCTGGCTCTGCAGGAGTACCAACAGATGGAGCTTGAGCTGGATCAGCTTCAAGCAACAAATTTTCAACAATACTTTCAAAATCTATCATTATGTTAATTATCATTTTGAGGTGAAAATTGCACACAAACCATTAAATAAGAATATGACAAAGACGTTCGATCAAATTTGCAAAGGAATTCTTGGGGAGATGGTAACTACTCCTACAGCTCCAACAATGGCCCCTGGTCAACCCCAAAAGCCGGCTCCTGCTCCAGGACAACCTGCAACTAATCAAGCGAATGTTTCTGCTGAAGTACCAGACGAGATTGCAAAATTGTTTATCGCTGCTAGAACACCACAAGAAGTCAATGCAGCCTATGCCAAAATGCAGCAATTAAATAAAACACAACCTAGTCAGCCTGCACAACAACCAAATGCAGCCACAGCCAACCAACAAGCCTAAGGCTTTTAAAAGCCGTTGCACCTATTGTGGATCCGCTGACCGCGGCAAAGGCTGCAGGTTTGGTCCCCACAATGTGCATTTTCATGCTGAGGATTCAACAAAATGCTCGTATTGTGGGTCTCCAGATTACGGAAAGGGTTGTAAGATTAATCCTACAAGCAATTTGCATATGAGAGGTGCTGTTTTTAATAATATGTATAAAGAATCTGCAGTTCAGAGCTTTTTGGACAATAGCGTTTTGCTTGAGCAGCTCAAAAAAGATTATAAAGAATTTCAATGCTATGCTCTTGGAATTATCGACGAAAACGGAAACAAAATTAAGACTCCTGTAACAGAACAAGAGCAAATATCTTATTCCCCTTTTACAAAAACCATTCTAAGACTCAAAAAATACCTTGGCTCTAAACTCGAATTGATGGAAGCAAGTGAATCATTGGAATCATCAATTGCTCTTAATGAAAACATTGAGCATTACAAAAAAGTTCTAGGGTATCAAGATAGAGTGGAAACTATTGTAAACGAACTTTATATGGTTTTAGATGAAGCTCAGCAAGATGGTTTGCCTTTAGAGGACATTAAAAAGTTAGTAAAAGCTTGACATCAATAAGAAGTATTGTAAACTTCTTACATGGCTAAAGAAACCTTAAACATCGCACTCACGGAAGACGGTCTTGCTTCAGTAATTTCAGCATTGCTCTTTTCTTGTTCCGTCAACGTCACTTCAAATACAGATGAAGAATATCAGCAAGAATTGTTTGCTGTGGCTAAACAACTCAAAAAAGTTAAGCCAGATATTAAGCTTGACAATATTCAATTTTTGAAAGAAGATGATTATGAAGATTCTATTTCTGCTGAACTGTTAGAAGAATTTAAGAGTAATTTAGAAGTATCTTCATTTGACAACTATTAATATGGGAAATTATACTTCTACAAAAATTATTGAATTGGGTTCTTGTGCTTTTAGGCAATGGCAAGCGGATCCCAAGTACGCAACAAAAGGTCTCGCTAGAGAAGGAAATAGTTGCTATAAATTGCATGGATATCAGCTAAAAGCTAAGTTTATTTTTGGATGTAGCGACCTTGATGAACGAAATTGGTGTGTTGATTACGGTTCCCTCAAAGAACTTAAAGCAAATTTGAATAAACAATTTGATCATACTACTACAATTTCAGCTACTGATCCAAACCTTCCGTTGTTCAAACAACTACATGAAGCCGGAGCATGCGATCTTAAGGTTATGGACGGAGTAGGTGTTGAAAAGGTTGCTGAGTTTTGTTACAACATGGCTTCTAATTTTATTGAAAAAATGTACGGCGACCGTTGTTGGGTAGAATCAGTTGAAGTATTTGAACATGAAGCAAACTCTTCAATTTATAAAAAACAATAAAAATCAATGCATAATACAAAAATGAATACAGAAGAAAATTATCTTTTAATTAGTGATGATGGGCCTGGGTTTTTTACAATCGAGGGAGAAGGGGAGTATGTTGGACAGCCTAGTGTTTTTATGAGATTGTTTGGCTGCAATCTTTCCTGTAAAGCGTTTGTTTCAGAGAGTTCCCCTTATGGCTGTGATTCTTTTATTTCTTGGTCAAAAAAGAACAAATATACGTTTGAAGAAATTTTTAATTTTTACGAAGAAAAGAATTTTATTGAACATCTTAGAAATAGATCTATTTTTAATTGTATTAACAAATATTTAGGTGTTTACTTGCGTGAACGACGCTTCATGGT
>ENA-OSIY01002140-OSIY01002140.1-marine-metagenome-genome-assembly--contig:-NODE-2140-length-10353-cov-7.869794_pt1 | contig 10353 bp, 14 predicted proteins | sample MGYA00237884_ERZ534233 | MGnify/ENA primary metagenome ERZ534233 (study PRJEB26412, sample SAMN06343840) | marine metagenome | isolation source: estuarine water | place: USA: Columbia River Estuary... | reverse complement strand
GACGCAGATGAACTTGCAGATGAAGCAGCACTACTAGAGGCTGAACTTGCTGCTGATGAAGCTGCACTAGCCGCAGCTGAAGATGCTGCCGTAGAAGCAGCCGCAGAGGCCGCAGCACTTACTGCAGCAGAAACAGCACTGGCTGTAATCTGAGTGCTAGTTGCTGTAGCCTGAGCCACAGAACAGGGAGATAACTTTCTATATTCTTCATAAACTTGATTAAGCCAACTGTTAAATACGCCACTTGTAACATCAGCTCTACTAAAAATACGAGACTTGTTATAAAAAACAATAACAGTGCTACCAGTAATAGGTATAACAAACGTAGAAACAACCTTAGTACAAGGGTCCACAAATGTTTGTACCAAAGTTTGAGAATACCCATAGATAGGTAGTAATACTACTATTAATAAGCTGAATATAAACTTTTTCATTACTTTTCAAAGATTCCTTTTTTAACCATACGGTCAAGGATTCTTGCACAAGCAATATCTAGAGCTTTTTTAGTAGCTATTGAAATAGTAGATTGATTAAACTTTACAGGGTCTAGACTAGCGTCAGATAATCCTGAAGTTTCTTTAGTACTTTTAGCTTCACCTAATCCAGATCCAGATATAACTGTACCAGTTTCTGCATTAGTAAATCTAACTTGAAGACCAATACGTGTAACTAATAGTTGTTTAGTGTCCCCTTTTATATAAACAGATTCATCTTCTGATATAGAATAGTCATAACATTCTATTGTAACAAAGTATTCTGCTAAGTTAATTTTACCACGGCCATCTAGTTTATTCTCAGAGATACCTGCAGCTGAAGCTTGAAACTGCTTAACCATTCTGTTCTTAATCTCTGTTTTATCTTCAGTGAATTTAAAACGATTAAGATTTTCCAAATATTCCATAGTGATATTTGCAACACCCAAACCTACACGTTTTTCTTTTAATTCAGGATACATCTCATACATTTCATCTGATATACCCGCCTTTAAAATTTGAATAGGAATTTGTGGACCTTCATAATCCATAAATTGACTAATATCAATCTTGGTTTCGAAAGATGCTTTATATTGTTCCGTTTTGGTACTTCCAATTGTTTGTCCCATGGACGCAATCGATATTAGTACCAAAATTAATGATGTTGTAAATTTTTTCATATTTTTATTATTTTATATTATGGTCTTGATGGCCATATCCAACCTTTTTTCTTTCCTCTAAGACCCAACCACGTTGCTAATCCAAAAAACTGTATAATCCATACAAGTCCCATCCAATCTGTAGTTCTCATTTGTTCATCAAAAATGAACATAAAACTAATTAGATATATTATCAATGTGTAAAACAAGATTACTTGTTCGTACACTAAAAACCATTTTCTCATCTTTTACTTTGTTACCGGACCCTCGTACCATATGTTATCTGGATTGTTTTTAAACCTTCCATCTATTTTCCATTCAACCTTGTTTACCATATTTTGTATTCTCTCATTTTGTTCTGTTAATTCGAGATAAATAAAGAAAGTCTGAACTAAAAGTGCAGATACTATCCATGCCATTGTAACAACTAAGAATGTGTTAAAAAGAATTTCACTTGTTTTATTTAATATTTTTGTCATTTTCGTAAGTTTTATTTATTATCCTTCAGTTTCTTCTTTCTTTTTATGGGAAAATTTATCAAGTGTATCGGCACCCATACCAATTCCTGTAATAATCATCACCGCATTAACCAGTTCTGGTGATGGTGCAAACTCAGCATGTGAAAATGAGTTTAAAATCATTGTTATACATAGGAACATTGCTCCTATAAATGCAATTACCGGTTTTACGGATATTGAACCTCTTTCATCTTTGAAGAGTTCGATAACCCATTCTTTAAATTTCATAATTTTTTTATTTTATTTATTTTATTTTTAATTAACCCTCCATGTGTATTTCAGCCATTTCGTCTTTAACCTTACCACATTTTAAACATTCTTCAATTCCGTCTCCGTCTAAGTCACCCCAAACGTGTTCACATTGTCTGTGTGTAAAATATTCATCAATTTTACCATCACCATCGATATCTAAACCATCCATTACACCGTCACCGTCTTCATCAATTTCAACACCCTTTTTTACTTGGTCAGTTACTTGGACAGTTTGTCCAACTTCTTCATTTGATGTTGGTAACACTAATGGGGTAACACTCATTGGAACAATTGGATTATTTGGTAAATCGGCAGTATTCGATAATGAAGTACCATCTTCCTCGTCCATTTTCTGAACTAACATCTTATCCTTATCCGTATCACTAAACCAATAGTCGATGATTTTACCATAAGAACCAATAAATGCTCCCAATAATAATAGAAGAAGTTCTTTCCACTCTCCCTCTATTGCTGATTTATTTAGGATTGCTCCAAATATACCCATGATGATTATCATAAAACCACCTAATACGATGGCCGTGATGAACCATCTACGTTTCATCATACTCCCTAATAATTCTTTAAATCCACCTGTTTCTTCTTTCATTATATTCCTTTTTTAATTTTTACCATTTAGGAGCTTCTTCCTTAAACTCATCACCTTCTTTTTTCTTAGGTTTAGGTGCTGGTGCGGGTGTTGTTTTTGTGTTAGACCCACCATTTCCTCCTTGAATAATAACCGTTTTACCTGGAGCTTGTTGTTGCTGTTGGTTTGAATTTGTAATGTTAATTACCGGAGCAGCTTGTTGTACTGGTGCAGGTTCATCCCCACCTGTAATTTGAGTTACACCCCAAGTTCCTAACCCCATAACTGCGGTTGTTATTACACCAATTATGGTTTTCTTTAATCCAGATAGTGTTCCGTCGTTACTTTGTTCTTGTTCTTCTGACATTGTATTTGTTTTTAGTTTTTTAGTTTATTTTATTGAAATCTGTTATTCCTAACATATTGTCTTTATCGTCATATATTGCAATTCTATATGCCGACACAGGTAGGGCTGACGTGTATACCTTTAAGATATTATCACCAACTTTTACTGTTACATTTTCTTTTGATACGATTCTATTGGAAATGTCGAATATTTTAATTGTTACATTTCCACCAAATTCGGTTTTAACGTTCATAGACACCTCACTTGATACAAATGAAGTTTCTAGTTTAATACCAACGGAATTTTTAATTTGTAACTGTGGATTAACCACAACTGAAGAATCAGGGATAAAATCGTCTTTTTCACATCCTGAAAGGATAAGCGCAACGAAAGCAATCGTAAGTAATTTTTTCATTTTTTCCATTTTTGTCATTATTTTAGGTTTATAATAGTCTTACCTATTAGATTATTACTATTATCTACCAGCGTTAAATATAAATACTTGGTCTGTATAGATTTAGTGTAAATTTTTAATTTATTTATTCCTACCTTACCTTGGAATCTTTCCCTTGTCACTACTTGGTTCAATGTACTATCTTTTAGTGTTAACGTATATGAACCCTCCTTTTCCAATTTAAAGTTTATTTCTTGACCGTCGGTAACTGTACTTTCTTTAACACTAAAGATGTCACTCACCGTAACTTCAGGTGTCGGTACAGGTAATTCAGGTTTAGTACAACCAACCAATAAAATCAACGATATTAATATAATTTTTTTCATTATAAATTGAATTTATTACCTATTGAAATGTTATTCATTAATCCAAACTTAGGATTTGTATTGATATTACCTCTATAAGCCACTAATAAGGTAAATCTTTTAGAGAATCTATATCCAAATGAAGTACCCACCAATGCGTTAAATGTTGGGTCTATCTTTTGATTCCCCAATCCCATGTCCCAATACATATGAGAATAGCTTAATAGTAAATCGGGTGTAATTGTAAATCTACCCGTACCATACGTTCTATTTATGAACACCATTACCGATGGAGCACCTGTCCACATTGGAGGTAAAGAATCGGTTATTTGACTGAAATTATTTGATGCGTTTATACCAAATCCTTTATTCCATTTTCCTTTGTATAATTTTACATAGGTTAATGTTGTTGTTTTATTATTACCTATTCGTGTGAAAGAAAGAAATAGGTTATTTGTTCCTTTTCCAACATATCCCGACACACCATATTGTGAACCCTCTGTTGTTACAAATCCATTACCTCCATATGAATAGACACCATTAAGTGATGTTCTACCTCCACCTAATGAAAGTGCCTTTAACCACCCACTCTCATATGTTGGTTTTTGTAAGAACACAAAATCAGATGACGTTAAAAACGCATTTGTTTTTACCACCGAACCTTTTTGACCTGGAGGTGGAGGTGGTTGTAAATTATTAACCTGCATTTGCATTTCTCTATTTTTTGCGTCTTGAGAAAATGAAATAAATGGTGTTAATAAAAATATTAATATTAGTTTTTTCATTAAAATTGAAAGTTTGTTCCTATCATAAACATTATTGGGTTACTCTTTTTATAACCAACTGACTCACTTAATTTATCCCACGTTTTGTTGAATCTTACGTTAGTATTTAAAATAAATCTTTTAGTTATTTTCCAATCCATAGATGTACCATAATATAGGTCTAAATTGAAATCATCTAAATACGATAAATCGGATGAGGTACCATCTTTGAATACATGGTAGATATCACTCATGGCAAATACTTGAGGTGAAATATTAACTCTTTTTGTTTTTAATGTGTATGTGTACATCATCATACCTCTATAACTAATTTGACTCGATGCCGGCATAGTTGGATAAATTAAATCTAAAAAGTTACCATCTGAATCAACTGTATATTTTCCTTCCCACTCACCTTCGTATGTTCCCCAAAATGATTTTGATGCAATTACACTGTAACCAAATGTTCCAAACTTTTTAGTTCTAAACACATCGATGAATGATAGTGTAATGTCCTTTTGAAAATCAAAATCGGTTGAATAGAATGATTGTAATGTGGTTGTTCTTGTGTCCGTATTTCTACTAAAACCATATCCCACACCATAATAATTCCATATCGGATTTATTGATGATGAAAATGAATGTCCCCATTTACCATTTTTAGATGATTTACTATATCCTAAATTTAAGGTAGTTGACACTTGCTTTCCAATTATACCAACTGATAAGTTTGATGATGAAAGAACATCTTTTGAAAAATCAATATAAGATTCCAATATTCCCAAGTTATTCCAATCTCCACTTTCACCAAATAATTCTTTTGGTGATAATTGTAATGTATCGGGTTTTACGATTTGTGCATTTGATACAAATCCAATTAAAACTAACGATATGATTAATAATAATTTTTTCACTTATATTATAAATTTAATAGTTTATTTTTCATCTCTGTGTGAAAAGCCGATTCAATCCTCCCCTGCAGCATATAGTTTCCTTTCCACTCACCATTAAATAACCATTTTTCAGTTTCAATATCATCTATTAGGTAAGCCACTTCTACATATACTTCTTCTTCCGTATATCGGAAACCATTATACCAGTTACTAGGAACTTGTTTAAAACACTTAACATTTACAATTTTATACTTACCAGTCTTTAATATGAAATTTTTCATTTCATCATATCCAAAATTAAATTCCATAATTTTTAATTTATTTTTATTTTTAACGACTGTCCACTTTGATTTACAGCTTCAGTATTACCCACCGAAATTAATCCCAAAACATTTGTAATATTTGATGTCTTAGTAAATTTCACTATGTATTCAGTCGTTTTATCCAACGATGTTGACCCGTCGGTTATTAGTGACCCAACGTTCACGTATGTCCCTCTATTGGTTCCATAATTCATTGGGTTGCCTTTTGTTTTAAATTCAACATTTTCAAATTTTAAAATTGAATTATCATAATTTATTTGAAATTGAGTCCCCACTACGTTTTGTTGTAATGGGTCCAACGTAACATACGCATATATTACGTCTCCAACCATTTCGGTAATTATAGATGAGTTTATCTCATTCGCAACTGATGTACTCATAGTACTCATACTCATTGTTCTAATGGAATTACTTGCAATTCCACTTATCGATTGTTGAGCAGAGTGGGATAGATTGACATCACCCACCCAAGTTACATTCACATTATACGTGTTATTCAATGTACCGCTATTCAAATTAAACGGATACAAACTTCTACTTGCATTGAATTGTGTATTCCAATTAGATTTAGAAATACCGTCATATTCGGATTTACTATATAGTTTCATTAGGTATGTTAATGTGGAATATTGTGTTAATGATTGAGTACCTGTTAAATGTTGTAATAACTTATAGGTATCCGCTTCGTTAAATATACCATTACCGTCCACATCTGCGTTCATAAATTGGACACCCGACGTAAACTCTAATCCACTTTGATTCCCAAATAATCCACCATTCGATAACTCTTTAAATGCTAAGAATACATCTGACACAGTTACAATACTGTTATATAAAGTGTTTAAATCTGTTTGATTAGTATATGACAGGTCTATTCCGTGTTGTTTAAATGAGGTTGTTTGTTCAAATGATATACTACAAGCAAATGCGTAATCTGTGTTTGAACCATTCACATTTCTAATATATTGATTAAACGACGATGTACCGTCAGTCACCTTTGTTAAAATAGACGGAACACTATATTGAGCCCAACCATTTGCATCGTGAGATAAATAACTAACTGAACCATCATACACGTCTAATATTTTAACTTTTGTAACTGTTGTTGGGTCCACACTTCCAAATTGTCTCATATCAATTAACAACCTACTAACACCAACACCCATCCAAGTTGCGTTTGGATTTACATATGACCATTCTACCCCACCACCCGTTATTATCGGTTTAAATCCTGTATTAATCTTGTTTGTGTCCAAATCATTAGTGATATCAACTTTACCCAATCCACTTATCGCTCTCGATGTGTTAGTTGTTACACCCCACATATTGTTTATGTATGTATTTGCTTTTGATGAAAATTTAGTTTCATCTACGTTACCACCAAAATCAAAATTAAATCGTGCAGTTAGAACTTCTCCGTTTGAGTGGGTTACACTATTGGTATAAAATTCAGTAAATGTGGCATCATCTGGATTAGCCCAAGTACCATATTCAATTATGTATGGATTATTCCAATTGTTTGATAAATCATTCCACGTTGATTGCCCACCCCAGTTTGTTACCGCGTAATCCTCACTATGATTACCACCATTTGGTTCACCGCCTGCCCAGTTGTTATAAACGCCAGCTATATTTCCGGCAAGTTGTCCATTAGAGGTCTTCATTACAGTTCCCTTTTCAGGTCCCGCATCGATTACCCATCTACCATCAGTAACTTCATCCGTCGCTGCAAACCATACATTAGTTTGTGGTACATTAGCATATATAAAAGCGTTTTCAGATGCAGATGTTATTGTTACCAAATACCCTGTCTGTCCTTTGAATGTTGTTAGTAACGATGCCGCTCTAGCACCAGTATATGTTGTACCAATTGTTACGGGTTTGTAAAAATGTCCATTTACACCATTATAATAAAATCCCGTTGGGTTGATTGTTGCCGCAACCGATAATTTTACATTACCTTTTGTTGAACCCGTATTTACTTTCAAAGATGCTAATGCGGTGTTAATACTTACCATTGTACCCGTCACCACTAAACGAGTTTTATTACCACTTAAAGTAAATCCACTTGCTGCGGTTAAACCCGTTGTTGTGTTTAATACGAATGTTGTACCTGTTGGAAATTCCACTAAACTGATTGAAGCTAAGAGAGTTGACGTTGAGTTAAAACCATTTAAAACAAATCCACTGGCATCTTGTCCGCTAGTGGATTGTGTAAACGACTTAGAGTCCGGAGCAGATACACTCTGTCCGAACCCTAAAAATGATGTTAGTAAAAATAGTACAACAATTAGTTTCTTCATAAATTATTCAATCACTAAATTTATTTTCTTACCACCTCCGTCAATTGCGTCGGATAATACAAAGTAGAATAAACCAGCGGTATTTGTTAAAGTTGTTTTCGGTGTGAACACTAATGTGTAAGGTGTCCCAACCTTAATTCTTGCAGTTTTTTGTTGGTCGATAGAACCAAATGTTAACCTACCATTTTCATGTGTTGAAAAGTTAGTTATTGTAGAACCCGCATCAAATATTACATTGTCTAACGTTAATTTACTTTGGTCGTAATTCATTATAACTTGTAATCCGGCCAAATCCGCTTTAGTTAATGTACCTCTTAATATAACTTTACCGGTTTCTAAAGTTGATGTTATACTTAATGTTGCATTCTCTAATTTTGGCGCATTATATGACATAGTTGTCATTGACATTGTTCTATTTAAACTACCAACCGTACCAGGGTTAACTGAATTTGAATAATTTCCTGTTGATATTCTTGATGCAATTTCACTTGGTGATGATGAATGTGAGAAATCTAAATCTCCACCCCATGAATATACCATATCAACAGCTTGAATTGGTGTTGTTACTGTAGTTTTATATTTTGGTACACCATCTAACCAACTTTGATTTAATAAACCGGTTATCCATTTGAAATTAACAACACCATTCACAGGTGCGGCATTTGATGGTATAAGGGCACTAGGTGAAACGTCAATACCCATTACGTGTGCGAATAAATTATAAGAATCACTTTCACTAAAAGTTGTTTTGTTTTTAGTAATAAGACCTATATTTTTTTCTAATACAGGATAAGTGAAATAAGTACCATTACCACCAATATCAGTTTGAGATACACCTAAAAACGCTTTATATGCGTCTGATACAGTAACGATGTTATTCATAAATGGTTTTTGTAACGATGCATTTACAAATACTGCAAATGAATCACCAACCTTAACTTCTGTTGTGAATAATGCCTCACCAGTTGCATCTAATGTTTTTGTTGCAATTGCTTGAGCCGTCCAATTAACTTCACCCGCGGTTGTTAAAGGTAATAAAGATACACTATGTGCCGATATGTCATATCCCGATGGAAACAATACCCTAACCTTAAATTGAGACGTATTACCAATGACGTTACTTAGAGATACTAATCCTGTTGATGTACTAACCGGAGATATATTTGCTCCCGTAGCGTCAATCGAATAAGATAAATCTAATTTGTGTATGTTAGTATATGAATCCAAATCCTTTATTACGTATCTTTGAGTTGCAATGTCCCCATCAATAGATGCGTCTGTTCTTTGTACGGTTAATTGACCAACACTCCAATTTGGATTCGCAGCATAACTCCACGGAGTCATTAGGTATTGTTCATATAGACTTATTGTTGGTTTAGTTGAATTTGGGGTAAAACTGTAGTTACTCCAATTAGTATAAAACGTTTGAACTGAACTACCTTGAGACCAAGTCGTATTAACATACGATAACGCTTTATTATTATATTGGTATCTTAACCAAAAATATCTTGGTGTGGTTGTCCCTTTAGCGACCGTATATTTAACTTGAATCGTGTCACCAACTTTATATGATGGTCTACTAACTATAGATTGATTAACCGTTAATTGACCGAATGAATAGAAAGATATTAAAAAAAATATCCCAATCGTAAGTAATTTTTTCATTTTATTTATTTTTATTTTTTATTTAAGAATGTTTTATTTATTAGTGACTCACAAGTTTTCTTTATTGCGGAGGAAAGGGCTTGTTGGTTTATTTTTCCACTACCCTCATCTGTAATTAAAGTTGATGTTGAAATTTCAGTACTTGATTCCTCTGCAACAGATTCCTTTATCTTTTTACCGTTCTTATCTGTTAAAAACCCTTTCATCACAACCAAAGTCTCCTCAACATCCGAATGGAAAACTGAGATGTTCCTTTTGGTTCTGTTTACATCAAAGTATAAAATTTCGGCACGGAAAATTAAATCCGCGTTTTCGGGACTCTCAACGATGATGAATTCTTTATCTTGTAAAATTTCCTGAAAGATGTTTTTACATCCAAAAGCCAAGTTTCGGTTGTTCGTAAGTCTACCAATCTTGATTTTATTCTCCACACCCGACACATACACAGATTCGGTCTCCTTTGTTGGTCTTAACACATCTACAAAGAATGCAAATGTGATAAGATACAACAAGGGCAGTAGAGATACATTTAATCTCTTTATTTTTGTCATATTAATAAATATCAAGAATCCGGCAACTCGCATAGTAAATTTTTAAAAAAAATACCGGTCTTTTCTTGTTTTTCTCGATACTTATTGTTATCTTTGTTAAAAGAAAGAAATTAAAAAAAATTCAATGAGACAATTTACACATACAATGTCGTTTACAATCTGTTCAAAATGGGCGGATGAAACTCGTATGTCTATATGTCTCGATGATACTGATGTAGGTTAATTTAGTTTAACTTAAAATATTAGAAAACCTCGGGACAA
>ENA-OSIY01002137-OSIY01002137.1-marine-metagenome-genome-assembly--contig:-NODE-2137-length-10361-cov-6.104920_pt1 | contig 10361 bp, 15 predicted proteins | sample MGYA00237884_ERZ534233 | MGnify/ENA primary metagenome ERZ534233 (study PRJEB26412, sample SAMN06343840) | marine metagenome | isolation source: estuarine water | place: USA: Columbia River Estuary... | reverse complement strand
AATGATACGGCGACCACCGAGATCTACACCTCTCTATTCGTCGGCAGCGTCAGATGTGTATAAGAGACAGAATAAATCAGAGAGCATAAGTTACTCATAAATCACAGTAATATCAGCACTTGTACCTGTCGCATCAACAACGGTTAAACCTGTACTAAATGCCACGTTATACTCAAAATGACCAGATACGCCGTTTACCGTGTCAATAGCCGCAATGACTGTACCACTACCGCTGGTATTATCATAAATCGTGAATGTGTTTGAGCCGCTGCCATTGGTATTGACAACAACACGCCGTAAAATACCCGCACCGCTTTTGATAGTTGTTGTGCCTGTGCTGTTTAAATGAGCATAGCTAGACGCTGATTTTTTAGTAACAATATCAGAATGATTAGAAGCTAAAACCACTGGCACACTTGCCGACATAGTTTTTTGGCCAAGTGCTGAAAACTTTGCAGATAATGCGCTTAGTGTTGACTCGGTAGCAGCACCTGTGGGCAATGGTAAAGACACAACATTACGCACGTCAACATAAGCACCGTTTGAGCCTACGCGCTGATAGTTTGTTGGAGTTTCAGGGTCGGCCAATGTAATGACTTGGCGATAGACTAAACCATAGCTTGTTGTCACTGTTGTATTGTCTAGCTCTTTACTTTGGGCGGGTACTGATACGCCACTTGGTACAATAGCCATTATTTAATAACCCCCTCAAAAGTGATTCCACAGCTACCATGACCCCCGCCTATTCTGTCATCGAATTTAACAGGTGCGAATGATGTTTGATAGCATAACTGATTGTTGTATAGTGGCGTATTGCCGAATGAATAAAAGAACGGATAAACCTCAGCGTGTTTCTTAAATGGCAACCATGTCGCATATAACCACGCATGACTAATGTTATCTAAATTGATACTTGTTGGCTTAACGCCTGTGCGAACAATTGAGCGGCCTAAATAAATACCAGACTCGCTTTTGTTGTTGGTTACGACAATATCTTCATTAAGTTTAGGTGGTGCAATGCCTTTGTAAAAGCCAAGCTCAAATTCCATACGCTGACCAATGGCCAAAACTGCAATTCTAACGACTGTTGACGCTGTAAACTCTAAGCGATAATAGCGATATGACACACTATCTAATTTTAAACAGACATTGTAATTATCATCTACTATTTGGCTCGGTATAGATGTGCTAGTGTTGTATCTATAGCTGCCGTCATACACGCCTGAGCTCGCATTGTTAATTGTGGCAAGGGTTACGCTCACTGAAAAATTGGATACAGCACTGGCTTTTAAAATGATATTGTCGGTGTTTGACGTGAATAACTCATGCGCTCCAATGGCAAAGTAATCAACGCTCACCGCGCTGCCACAATCAATGGTGATACTATTTGAACCTGCATCAAACGAGACAAACTCAAACGGCTGCCAATTCTTTAACGAGTTGACACTATAGCCGCTAGTCACGCCAACGGCTGATAATGTCGCACTTGTTACGCGGTTTTGATAACCAATAAACGCAGCATCAAAGCTCATTTTTTACGCCATATTAACGATGTGGCTTTAGAAACAAACCAATAAAGCACTAAAACTTGAACAACAACATAATACCAATATGCCATGTTTTCCATATCACACCACCCTTAAAACAGCACCGTCTTTTACTTCTTCGCCGATTCTCTGCATTAACTTTAGCACCGAATCACGGCTATACATAGTATTTTCTTCGCCAAAAACGCTGACATTAACAAAACGCTGTGTGATAGGTGCTTGTTGCTGTTGTGGTTCGGCACTTGCTGCCCCCGATGCGCCTACACCCGCACCGCCACCCGATGCACCGCCCCCGCCAAAACTTGCTGATTGGATAGCGCGTAACTGTCCGAGTTGGCTTGCTAATGCTGCCGCTGCGTATGCTGCCGCTGTAACGGGCGCGAATGGACCACCGACGGCAAGACCTGCGTCATAAGCATTAGAAACAGATGAAGGAATATTTAATAGAATTTGTGCAGTTCTTGCCGCTTTTGTTAATTCAAACATTTTCCGCGAGTGCTGACTAAATCCTCCAAAATCAGAAGCGAAAAACGATAACGCACCTTCGAGAGCATTTTTTCTAAAAGCCCTATCCATTGTCTGTATTTTATTGCCAGTGCCTAGAATTAGGTCGAGTCGTTTGGCTTGGTATTGCGCTTCGGCTTCAAGTTTTAATTGATCGATGATCGCTTGCTCTGCTGCATCTGCCGCCTGAAAATCTGCCATCTTTTGCATTTTCTGCGCGTGCTGCTCATCCATCAACTCTAATTCAGTCATGCCGCCTTGACGCACACCATCCATCAATATGCCTAATTGCTCCAAACGTGCCGCGTGTTGTGCAAAATCTTCCTCAGCGTTTTTGTCGTTGATGGCTTTTTCTGCGTCATGTTGTGCAATCATGTCCTCGATGACTTTACTGTTGTACGCTTCGCTTAGGGCAAATTTACCCTCGTTAAATTGCTCTTGGGTAATGAGACGCGCATCTAAATTTTGCTTTAATTTATTGAGTGATTCGTTATAGTTCTTGTCGGCTAACTGCTCCTCAGTCATATTTGATTCAAGAATCAAATTAAGCTCTTTTTGTGCCGCTAGTTTTAATTGCTCTAGTTTTTTGGCGGCTTGTTCGGCTGCTTTTTTGGCTTTGGCTGCTTCTTTTGGGTCGGTTTCGTCTTTTGAGTCTGAGCCTTTTTGACCATATTTGCCTAAAACATCACCTTTGTTTTCGCGCGTAAAATCATCAACAATGTCACTTAATGCCCTATCGTTTTTGGCTTTTTCTTTTCGTGCGCTTGCGTCTGCTGTGGTTTTGTCACGCTCGGCCAAGATAGCCGCGATTGACTCTTGATAGATTCTGACGCTTTCATCAAGGTTTTTTTGTAGGTCGTAAGTGGGTGATAATGGGTTTAAAAAGTTGGCAATCTTGCGCCCGTAAATCTCAGCATCCACCACTAATGCAGCAAACTCGACACCCGCTAACTGTGCAAATGCCCGTACATTTTGCGGTAATTCTAAAAATCCGTTTTTAACATACCCAATCCATTCATCAATTATTTCTTTATTGTCTCCGCTCCACTGCTCCATGATTTCACTGATTGCTATTGTGGCGTTGCGAACGTCTTCCGACCAGCCACTAAACGAAATGCCAATCGCCTCAATATAGCCCTGCATCTCACCACTTGAGAGCATTGCATTGACTTCGTTTAACGCATCACCAACAGCGGTAAACGCATCTTTTAGAACATCTGTCGCACCTGATTGACCGAGCTGATAAAAGAATGCGTCCCATGAGTCGCCCAAGTTCGCAATAGCACCATCTAACGACTCCATGCGCTTTTTCATCGCGCCGTCAAAGTTAACCTCACCAAGTTTGATTAAGTATTCTTCAATAGCCGCCGCATTATTCTTAACGGTTTCGGTAGTGCCTTTGAACGTAAAAGCGATGGTGTCGCCCTGATTTTTGGACTTAATACCAAACTCTTTTAAACGCTCAAATTCACCTGTTGCCGCATCTGCTACCGCCTCTACCATTTGGCTTAGGTCTTTACCCAATGCCGCGCTAGTGTCGCCATAAGACTTCAATGCACGTTCAGAAGGCGTTAAACCCAAGTTGACTAACTGAGTAAATGCAGACGTTGCCTGAGCCAAATCATAAGGCGTGGTTTTAGCAAAATCTTGGAGTGCGATAAACGCATCATTCGCACCTTGAGCCGAGCCTGTTGCAGTTTCAAGGCCAGCTTTTAAGATGCCAAACTCACGATTAACTTCAACTAACTTCTGCAATCCAGCAATGGCTGCGCCTAGACTCAAAAACTGAACGGCCATGTTTTTAATGGCACTACTTGCCCCATTACCCTGCTGTTGGGTACGCAACAATTGAGCATTAACCGCGTTCAATTGGTTTTGTAGTTGCCCCATATCAGCGCGAATAGCAATGATTAGGTCGTCAGTTGTCGCCATGCAATTCGTCCAAGTAGTCGTTCAATTCGTTAAATTCGTCCATCGTCATCGGGCGCGTATAAGCTTTTCCTGTGCTTATTTCCATCTTCTCTAAGTGCGTGTCCCACAATGCCCAAAACTCAAACGGCGTGAGATTCCATGCTTCGGAAGGCTGGACATTTAAGTAAGTGACCGCGCTTGACCACAATTTCATCCAAACGCGGCCTTGCTCTACTTTTTTTCGTCCGACTCACTGCCTACTGTTTTGATGTCCGTTTCTGTGCCTGCTGTGAGTGCTTTGGCTAAAAAGTGCGTAACGCTAGTCGTAACATTGACTAAGCCCGCACTAATAACCGCCTCGCCTACGCCGTCACGATTCCACCATGACGGGAATTTGCGGCCATTGGCAGGGACTGCACACACTTGGATGATTGAAACAACATCGCCAGTCTTAAATGCGCCGCTTGACAGGTCTTGACGTAGAAAGCCAATCGCGCCCTTATTTAAGACCGTTTCGAGTTTGTCTAAGTTGCTGAATGTTGGGTGAAGCTCGAAGGCCTCACCATTCAGGATGATGTCAGTAATGCCACGACTAGACATAATGACTCCGTATTAAGCTGCTGCTGTGTAAGTGACTGCTGCGGCACTATCGAACGTACAACTGAAAGTTTCTTCTTTGTTGTATTCGCCGCCACGCTCAAGAGAAGTCACCAAAAAGTCGCCGACAAATGTATCGCCCAAACCCGATTCAAGCTTCAAATGCACGAATGTTTTAGCCATTGCCGCGCCCATGAGTGTTGTTTTGAACACTGCTGCATCACTAACAATTCCTGAGCCTTTTAAGCTCATGCTTTGCACGCCTGCGCCTTCAAGCAATGTTTTCCACAAAGTACCGTCTTTATCGGTAACGTCGATTGCTTCGCTATTGAGCGTCATTGAGTCGCTACGAAAGCCAGCGATTGCCGTGTAAACATCAGGCGATGTCGATACACGAATTTTGATACGGAAATCTTGACCGCTAAACTTTGCCATTTAAGACACCTCGTTAATTAATAAACTGAAACGCATCACGCCATGCCGCGTAATGCCATCGCTATCTGTCACAATCTCGCTGCGTAGAAAGCGACATAAAACACTTTGCTCTGTCGTGAGCGTTAAACTTGCATCGTGTAAAAGTGAATGAGCTTTATCCATCCAAGTGCGGATCTCTTTAGTGCCACGATATTGAGAGCCGATGTGTAAGGTGATGACCGCTTCAATGCCGTCATAATCTTTATCTGACCAATCACTTGAACCGCCATCTTCAATCCAAATCATCGGAAAGCTAGAAACATCACTCAATGACTCGCTGACCTTTCCCGCGAACAAAGCGTCGCCATTCAAAGCTGCGTAAACCGCTTTGAAGTAGTCATTGAATAGGCTCATATTGGTCTTACGCCTTGCATATCTCTAAGAGCTTGATTGACAGCATTTTTAACAATGCTGACGGCTTGTTTTTTCTTAGCTTGAAGCCCTTTGAACATAAACGGACGCGGTGCTAGACCCGCTGATAAGTCGCCAAACTCTAATCTTTTGGCATAGGGGGCAATGGAATGAAGCGATAAAATTCTAATTCTCAGGTTTGCCATATCAGGCTCGGTTTGAATCGAGCGAACTAGAAAACCTAAATCTGTTGCAGGGCTTTCGCCTGGTGCCGATGCTGTATGTGTGCGGTTTGGATGAGTTAGCGTGTAGGTCTTTCCGCCGCGTGGCGATGTCTGAATATTGCGACGAACTTCAGTAGCAACAATCTCACCTGCAATCACCAAATTAGCTTCAATCCTGCGCTTCAATGCTGCTGTGAATTGAATTGATAGTGACATTATGCGGCCTCTAATAATCGTCTTGAGCCGTCCTCAAGTAAGCGGTAATCGCCACCTTCAAGGAGTCTAAAATCTGAAATAGTTAGTACTGTTGAGTTGCTAGAATCAAGTGTTAAAGAGAATATTTCCTCTTTGTTGTACTCACCCGATGATTCCATTGACGTTATTTTAAATGCGCCCGTGTAGATTTCGTTTAGGTTAGATTCGAGTTTTGCATTGATAAATGCACCAGTTATCACACTAGAGCGAATGAATGCAAATGATGCCGAGTTATTGCAAATGCCACTCGCTTTGATGCTGATACTCTCAACGCCTGCGCCTTGTAATAGCGTTTTCCATAAAGAGCCATCTTTGTCAGTGACATCGACAGCCTCGTTATTTAGCGTCATTGTCGTTGAGCGTAACGCAGCCAACAGAGTAAACGTGCTATCAATTTCGACGTATAACCTGAAAAACTGGCCTTTTAATTTGCTCATGTTGTTGTCGCACCCCATAACTCACAAGTGATGCTATAAAAATCTAAATCATATTGATGCTGCGAAATACCAAGCACACGGAAATACTGGCCACGATGCGAGATTCTGTATTTGTCGGATAATCTTGTGTCGAGCGTGAATGCTTGTTTTTGGCGAATGCTGAATCTCAATCCTTCGGTGTGTGTTGACTGACCGCGATTAAACTTATCAGCGATAGATTTGTTTTCAGCTTTTGCCCATGCATTTCCGAGTGATGTCCACGTCGTAACGTAGCCACCCTGCCCGTCACTAGTATTTGACTCGACATCAATAGCAATCCGATGTTTTAACTCACCCGCACTAATCGTCATACGCTAAACACCCGTAAATGACCAACCATCGACAGCACAGAAGCGGGTATTTTTGCTGCTTCAAGATTGCCGCGATTATAAAAACGGTATGAGGTCAGCTCCATGATTGCAGTTTTTAACGCTGCATCAATATCCGAAACGGTATAAGTAAACGTGATTTTGAAACCGTCAAATTGCAGTTCAGGACTAAACACATCTGTTGGCGCAATTCGCCCTGTATCTAATTTGACTGAAATATTGGTATCTGCTGCAAATACGCCATCACTATCGGCAACCTCTAAAGCTGCCGAAGTTAATGGAATCATTGGCGCGTAAACTGGCTGCAAAAATGTGTCGTATGTCTGCGCCCATACTTGAGTAATTAATGGAATTTTTAAGAGCTTTTCTAATTCTTCACGGCTTGATGTAATTAACGCATCAATAATACTGTTTTCGTCGGTATTCTCAATTTTGGCATAAGCAACAACCTCTGCGCGTGTAACTAACTCTGTTGACGATATAGAAACACGATAAGCCATTGCCAAAACCTCAATAAATGCGCGTCCTTGCGCGTTGAATCTTTTTAAACCACGTTAGCGATGCGTAAGCCGTACTTAATCGCAGTACAACCCACGGACAGTGTAGAACCTGCCGCAGTTACCGCAGTTGCACGCACATAACGCTTGTTTCCGATGTAACCAACATTTGAAACGCCTGCCGCAGTCAACGCCGCCGCCGCTTCTGTGCCGAGTAAATCGGCATCAGCAACCGCCGCTGCATCGCTTAGGCCTGAGTCGTCGCCTTCTTCAATCAAAGGCGTGACGCTGCCATCAGTGTACGCACCGACTTGTAAAACAAACTCCAAAGCGTTGCAGCCCTGCATATCAATGATGCTGCCGACAACATCTTCACCGTTTGCCACCGCTGTTAGCGCGATACCTACGCCAACGCTAATCTGATTATGTAAATCAGTTTGCTTCATGTTCGTTACTCCAATTAGGCTTTAAATTCTAAAGCGCGGTACGCTTCAAAGTTGACTACGTCGCCGCCTACACGCTTCGACATATTCCATTTTGTTTGGCCCGGTGTCGTGATGTTGTCGCGCACGATGCTAATGCCACGACGATCAGCGATTTGATAAGCAGCACCCAAATCACCGTAGATGATCGACAGCGAATCATTGGCAATATCAGCCATGTGATCGAAAGACGCATCGACAGGATGGCCAAGCAACGTGCCAAATGCACCAGTTTGAAGATTAAAGCCATTCAAGAAAATGTAGTTGCCGACATCATCTTTAAGCTTCATCACTTCCGCTAACGTGAAGCGATTCATACCCCATACAGCTTTGGCCTGATAAATTGCACGTAAGCCAGTAGCCATTGTGATCAGCTTGTCAGCCTGACCTGTTGTAGCAAAACCACCATTAACGCCAGTTTTAATTTTCTGCACAGAACCCCATGCACGAGAATTGTCGCCAGTGTATGCGAAAGTTTGAGACATGATGCCGCGTGGCTTTTTAACGCCGTTACCATTGATAAATGCGTCTGCTTCGCCTTCTGCAAAACCCATCGAACCATCTTGAATCATTAACGATTCGATGTCGTAATCTGCATCATCAAGCATGGTGTTCGACACTTTTGGATAAGCATAAAGCTCATGCAAACGAATTTCGTATTCGCCAAACTGCTTGGTGTTGGTTTCGGTGCGTGTTTCAGTTTCACCGACCCATGCGTAAGAGTTGCGACCATTGTTCACGATGCCAGTTAAAATACCTTTGCTTGTGTTTTTAACATTGGCATAGCGACGTAAAGGCGACATATCGCGCACTTTGGTGATGATTCGACCGCTAGTGTCTGCAGACGTTAACCAACCGCCATCAGGATTGCTTAAAGTGCTTAATGCTTTACGCTCAACATCAGTCAAACGCTCAAGATCACCTTTGCAACGAATCAATTTATCAAGAACTTGCTTTTGTTCTTGCTCAGCTTTCGACAATTGGCCTTTTGGCTCATTGCCGCCCAATGCTTGCTGACGTTGCAAATCAGTCAAGCCTTTGATTGCATCGGCTACCTGAGCGTCAAGTTTTGCTTGAGCTTCTTTTAACTCAGCAACGCCATTATTTTTGGCAAGTTCTGCCATTTTTGCTTCATTGGCTTCGCGCATGTCATGGACGCTTTTGCCCAAATCATCGACCAGCTTCTTTACTTCTGCGAAATTATCCATAGCTTTTAACCTGCTAAAGTTTGTTGAAAGTTTTTTAACGACTGCATTAATTCGCTCATCTCAGGCTCTGCATCGCGCACGCCCTTAATCTTCGCTATTAATGTTTTTGACTCACTTCGACTTAATCCACAAACATCACGCAGGTAGATTTCGCACTCTTTGATACTGCCAAGATCAGCCGCTTTGACGTTGCTAAACTTGGCCATTTCATTCATAGGGCAGGTAACAAAGCTGTACTCATAGAGAGATAGCTTTTTAAGAAGACGAATACCCTCTGAGTTGTATTCGCGCTCGTTTACCCAATAACCAATTGACAGCCCTTTCACTGCACCTGCTTTAGCAAGCACACGCGCTTCGGCTGCCTGTTGAACCTCTAAAATCAATTTGCCTTCGACATAAAGACCAATCTCATCTTCACGCATTAGCGTAGTAATGCCGATTGGCTCGTCTGTTTCGTGCTGCCAACACACGGAAGGATAGTTGTTGCCGATACTCATTAAATAATCAGCAAACGCGCCCTTGACGATGATGTCGTCGCCTTTGTCGATGTTGCCAAAAGTAGCGGCATAGCCCGAAAACGTGCCGTCATCGCCTACCGCCTTTATTTGGACGGGCAATGTAAAACTTTTATTCATGTTTATTCCTCAGGAACGTGATAGCCAAGTACGCATCGGCAGTTGATAACATTTGCCGCGCCGCCGCTTGGGTCGCTCGGATATTTCATTTTTGTACCGCCAACATTGAACTTTTCCCCGATGGCGACTATTTGCCCGTTGGTGCTGCGGTGCGAGTCTCTAACCCTGCCATCGTTTGTGCTTATCCATTCGATTTGGACATCGAGACCGCTGTCTGTTGCTGCCATCTCTGCGCGTGTGAACTGTGAGACGTTTGCCGCTTTGTGCGTTTCAGTTCGTGCGATTGTCATAGCGCGAGATTTAGCGTTATTGCCGCCGATTTTTTTGGCAATCATTCGCGATATGGACGGGATGTATTTATCAGGAGCAATATTTTGGCTAATTTGCATTTGCTGAATAATGACAGCCGACGCACTGGCGATGGTTGTGTCTGCTATCTCTGCCGATGTGGTTAGCACATTAGCCGCCAACACACCTAAAATTTGCGACTCGATGCTAGTGTCTAGCGTGTCAAAAACCGACTTAATACTAATAATGCCAATGCTTCTGAATGTCTGATTTGTGACTCTTGAAAGCTCGGTCAAGATAATGACTAAGCGTTTTTCGTGGTCTTGGCCAATACCTTGAAACTTGTCATCGTTTCCATTGTCTAAATAAGACTTAGCTAACGCATCACCAACAATCGTTAGCTCTGCTTTGATTTTACGAAAATACTTAGTAGAGATTTTGTCTTGAGCCAACAAAACCTTTCGAGCGTATTTGAGCTTATCAATACGCTTAATGGTCATGGTTTGGCCTAATTTATGGTGCAAGTGGCGGAATGTCTGCGCCTGCCATGTCTAACGGGATTTTGTTGCTATCAACAAGAATA
>ENA-OSIY01002136-OSIY01002136.1-marine-metagenome-genome-assembly--contig:-NODE-2136-length-10361-cov-17.295508_pt1 | contig 10361 bp, 13 predicted proteins | sample MGYA00237884_ERZ534233 | MGnify/ENA primary metagenome ERZ534233 (study PRJEB26412, sample SAMN06343840) | marine metagenome | isolation source: estuarine water | place: USA: Columbia River Estuary... | reverse complement strand
GTAAAACCACCTCGTCTTACTACTCTTTGTGATGTTTTCTTTGTTGATGGACGGCCTGGAATATTAAATGACAAAATCAAAGTGTCATCAGGCAATTCTTCTAAATGTTTGTTTTTATCGGATTCTTCACTAAATGCATAAATAAATGAAAGATGTTCGGGAGTCATACATTATTTGTACATTTTAAACATTTTCTATTAAGAATGAATCCTTATTGAAAAACGCAGCAAAATCAACATTTGCAGTAATAATATTATTTTGCTGCATATTGAATTCCATTTTTGTAATTACTGCATAAGTACCAAGAATTAAAAATCTAGGATTGTTAAATGGAGCAATAACTAATTGAGCACCACCAGCTGTGTAATTTAAAATTCCAGGATTTTGTTCTGAACCATATATAATTTGAGGATTGTCTAAGATTGCAGCATATTGTGCCGGTGTGATAGCTAATTTTATACTCCCACTTGCTGAATATCCTCTTACAGCAAATCTTGGGGCTTGTGTTGAATTCAGTATGTAAACTTTATCTATATCAAAGTTTATATTAATGTTCCCAGAAAGAATGTTGTAAAGAAATGTATCCTCTGTTACACCAATAGGTCCAAGGGTAAACTTAGTATCATAAAATCTTGCTGTACGAGCGTACAAATTTTCTGGTGCAGCTATAGCGTAAGTAGCAATATCTACCCTATTGTCACCTTCAAAGTTAGCTGTTGCTTTAACAGCCTCAGCACTGATGTCAATTTGCGCACCTTTTAATAAGTATGCGGGTCCATCAACATTGTTAAAAAATGTATTTGGTATAGTAGCAGATTGGTATTCTGTGTAATGCTTAATTAAATCAAAAACGTCAAAAACTTCAGCAGTTGTGTAGCCAATTAAAACAGGAGCAGATACAGAGGAAGTGTAATATTTGCCACCAATATCCATAATATGAGTGCCAATATCGCCTTGTATTGCACCTTTGTTTTGAGCTTCTTGAACTTTAGCTTGGGTAAAAGATTCAGCAATGCAAATACCAAAACGATCAAAACTAATTGTATACCAGTTAGATAAAAATTCACTGTTTAATAATGGCATTGAAATCTCCTAAATAACACTTGTATATGTGTTAAACCTCAAACTAACAGTAGTAATACCTTCTTTCATCATAACACTAATTGAGTTGTTAAGGCTTGAAAGTCCTACTTTTACAAATCTACCATCAGAAAAGATTAAAGCTAAATTAACCTTATCTCTTACCAACTGCATGAAATTTTGACCAGGAATAAGCTTGGTATCATCATTTTGCGCTGGGTACAAAAATGTATCAAACTTATCTGCTGGAATAATTAATTCTACTTCGCCTTCTACAGAATAACCTTTTGGCTCATAAAATGGTATGGAAGTGTTAGCATTTAAAAAGAACATTCTATTGTAATCAAAATCAAAAGTTATTTTTGCGTTTCGAACAACATATTTTTCGCCATTTTCATGAACATACAAACTGACGTCATAATTTCTCACAGTTCTAGCTCTGAAATTATGCTCATCAGGTTTTTGATTAGTAACAGTTGGTTTTAATATAGCCGTTTCTGGATCTTTAATATCTGAATTACTTAATGTATCACTTTTTAAGATATTAAACTTATAATCATATTTACAATTATAAATTAAATTAAGACTTGCAGCATTTGTATTAGTTAAATCAAAGATAGCTTTCTGAAGTAAATCTTTTTGCTTTAATCTTGATGGATGTGTAGGATCATTAGCTACTACTTCACTTATATCATTGTAAAAAGCTCTTAATTGGTTGTATGAATTTGAAAAAACAGCAAGAATGTCTTGAAACGTTTCTTTAGTATTATCATCCTGTTCTATAATTAAAATAGGTGATCTAAGGTCTGTTGTCCAAGTTGTATCTGTAGCTCCCATAACATGAGTGCCAGCTTCACCTTGAATTAAATCTTTCTTATTTTGGTTAACAGAAAAAGTTGACGTTAGGTTTTCAATGACAAAAAAATCATCTGTATCAACATCTTTAAGTTTGTACCAATTACTAATATAGTTTGAAGAAAGAATTGGCATTATTTAATACCGAGTTTTTTAAACCTTTTGATATTAAAGGATGTTCTTAATAATTCAGGTCTAATAACACCCTTCATAATTTCATTAATCATATTTTTCAATTCAAGCATAGGGACATTCATTCTTCCAGATTCAATGCCTTCTTTAATAGTTTCGAGAGCACCTATTCTTTTGGCAAATTTGTCTGAAGCAAGTGTTTGTTCTAAGGCATTTTTAAAATTAGCCAATGGAGAATTACGCATAGATATAATTTCTTCATTGAGTTCTTGTATTTTTTGATATGAAGCTGGATTAGGGTTGTAAAGTAACTCTCTCTTTTCAGTTTCTAATTCTTCAAGATATTGCATATGCTCAAAACATGTACGTCTGCTAAATGTATCTGAACCACCGTATTGAGCTATTGTTGTTTTCAATCCTTCAGAAACTTTGATGTAAGTGATATAGGACTCAACTACATTAAGTTGCATTGCAGTCTTTGAATTAAATCTAGTTTTGAAGAAGTTGTTTGAATCCAAGTATTCAATTCCTGGGCAATTGTTTTCATCAGGGCAATTAGATGTGTAAACTTTAATCATGTTCAAAGCTTTACATGCATTTTCATTTTTGTCATAGTGAAAAATAATTGATTTAGTATTCAATTTTTCAGCAACAGACATTCCATCTTTAAGGTCTTGCGGATTAAAGTGGAGTGCTGTTGTATTAAGCATATGACCAATTATATTTTGTGTGAATACCTTCCATTCAGATCTCAGCTTGTACATTTGAGCACCAGAAACTAGGCTTCCTGGAACAATCGGAGTTTGTTCTGAATCTGAAGTTGAATGTGTAGCTGGAGAACCATCAGGCATTGACCATTCAATATCAGGATCAAACCCAACTACTGAATCTTCACCACCAGACCATCCAAAATACTCACCAACTAATACAATCTTCTTTTTAATTACTGGTAAGCCTTGATTATCTAAGCCTTCTAAAATATCACAAGGTATAGTAAAGTCAACAATAAAAGATTTATTTGTCGGACAACCTACAGGTGTTTTCATTGAGATTGGCATTGGAATAGCATCTAAATTAAACTCTTGTCTCAATAATTCAAGCATAGATCCTTCGTCGTTAGATAATATCTTAAAATTAAACTCAGCATATCTTTCATCTAATTTAGCTAAGAAAGTAGAGTTTATAATTTCAGAAACATAATTTAAACCAGCTGCATCTAAGTCAGCGGTAAAACTATTTGGTCTTCTTTGAGAAATATTTACGAAGTAGTATCTAATAAGCTTTGAAGCAGCATCTGATAATATAGGTTCAACTTTAATTAAGTTACCCTCTTCATCCCTTTCAAATTCTCTTTCTACAATTGACAAAACATGTTCATTGTCGTATCCATCCGTGACAATTTTTTTGAGTTGAGCTATTCTGTAGTCAAATGCTTCTTTGTCGGTGAAAGGAGTGCCATCTGGTTTCTTCTCAGGAGTAAAGAATGTTTTTCTATCAACAGCTCCAGAAAAATCAACTCCAGCCTGCTCTAGCATATTTTTAAGATTCCAAACTATTGGTTGATCAATAAGGTGTGCGTATTGTTCTACACCTTCTTGGTTAGGGTTTTTAGCTAATATTGCATTCCAAGGTCTAATTTTGGCTTGTCCTAGTGATGCTGTAGCTTGCTTCATTAACTTAATTTCATCAGCAAGTTTCATTAAATTAAGAGGGCTAACTCTTTCAACTAATGACCCTCTGCTATCATTAACTCCAATTGAAGAATATGCTTTTATGACAGAATCCATTTTTGCTGTATTTGGAGCAACTAGAATACATGCCAAAATATCTTCAAACTCTAAACCTGGAAAAGTATCTAAAAGTCTTTCAGTATCAGCATTAAATCTAACTTTTACTTCAGATCTCTTTTCCGCAATTTCTTCAGCAATAAAATGTTTAGCTGCAGTAATTTCTTGTTTAGTCTTCAAGCTCAATAACTCAGAAATATCAGGTATTGCTCTAGACTTTTTGCTGTAAAGAGGAATTAATTTTTGAACAACGATAAGTTTTTTTCTTTTAAGTAATCTGGCAATAATTTTATTTACAGCTTCTTCTGGTGAAACATTTGAGCCTTCAATTTGTTGTAGCTTAGCCATCATATCTCTCAAAGCTGGGATAGTTTTGGCATAAGGCATCAATCTCTTTTTAGTTTCTTCAGACTCTTTAGAAACATCTCCACCTAATATTCTATATAATTGTGGGACAGTTAGGTCTTTGAGTTCTTTAGTTACATTTGTTTCTAACCATTTAATTTTTTCTTCAATAGTCTGTCCAGGTATTTGTTCTGGTTTGAGAGGTTTATCTAATGGCTGTGCAAAGCGGAAATTGTTTTTCATTTAACTTACCTTGATTAAGTTTTACAGTTAATAATAACTTCTTTCAAAGGATGCCTAGCCCCTTCAATTGCTTTTTCAATCAACAATGCGTAGAATATATTAAATAACTTTAAAAAGGAGTTCAAAATGGATAGTGCAAGTTGGATTGGTATTATTTTTGGATTTACTCTTGGATTTTTGATTTTGGCTGGGGCACTTAGCGGAGCAATTAAGTAATGTCTAATTACAATCTTGAGCGTGGCCAAGACCTTTATTTTAAAGAGCTTAACAAATTGGCTAAAGATTGCCCAGAGCTTTCTGAAGACATTTTAAAACTTGGCGCTTTATTTGGAATTAATGTCGGTGTTATGCAAGAAAAAAGCCCAAGTCAAGATTTTAATTTTGATGATGAAACATGTATGCTTTCTTATGCATGGACTCCTTCATACAAGAAGCTATCAGTTGCTGTTAAGAATACCGCTGAAATTAACAACAAAGCAGAAGAAAAGATGTCTTACAGGCAAATGATTGAACAAGTATTTCAATCATATCCGAAGCATCTTGTGTTCAATTCAACCAACGGTATTAAAACTACTGAAGACATTCAAAATGATTCTTCTTACCAAGAGATTTTGTCTAATAGTCAGGAAGTATTTAATCTTGTTGAAGCGGATGACCTTGATGGTATTGCATACGACGATATCAATCTCTTAGAAGACTTAGCGGAATACTTGGAAGAAGACGATGCTTTTACAGACGAAGGTAAACGTGCTTTAGGCTTAATTGAAGAAGGTTATGATTCCACTGAACTTATTGGAATTGACGGTGAAGCAGTTAGGAAAATTAAGTCAGAATACTTGACTGGTGAAGTTAAGATTGATGATGATGGAAATTATGTTATTGTTTGTCCATATACAGGCAGTAGTGAAGTTTATCAAATATCAACTAATTTGTTTGCTAGTTATGAAACTGATCAGCCATTTAAAATAAAAATGAGTTTGGCTGACACTGCTGAATAAAAAAGGAGGACTTTCTAGTCCTCCTTTTCATCTTCTAGTACTGCCGCAAATACAGGCGAATTATTTTCATATAAATAGTTAACTTTTTGTTCTATACTATCAAGTTTATTTATAATTTTTGTGAGTAAATCTTTTATATCTTTTGAATGCCTGGAGTTTGATTGTAAAATCGAACCTACAATTTCAGTTACTTCTGAAAGAGTAATCTCTTGATTATTTGCTTTTTCTATTAATAGGTCTAATCTAGATTGTGTCATTATTAGGCTCTGTAGGTTCATTATTTCCAACTAAGGTAGCTAAGTTGTCAATTTTTTTTGTGTTTTCAGATATGTCATCTGCTTGCATTTCGTTCTCAGAAATAATTGGTGAAAACTTATCCATAGTATTTTTAGATTTTTTGTCAAGTGCTAAATATTTACCAAGGAGATCATTCAATCTTTTATCTATAGTGTTTTGATTTTGATTATTTTGGTTTCCTGGTGAAAGAACATTAGTATCATTTTCAGAGTCTGATTTCGTTTCTTTTAACATTTTTCTAATTTGAGCTGTTTCAAAAGTGTTCAATGGAACATTGTTGTTGACAACTGTAGGTAATGTGAAATTAGGCTGCATAAGTGTTTTTGGTAAAATTTGAGCAATTTTAATTAATTCAGAATCTAGTTCATCAGCTAATTTAAAAAATCCAAGCTTTTCTAATTCTTTAATTTTGTATATAATTTCTTTCATCTTTTTGAGCCACGTATATTAATTTTTGGGAATGATTGATTGTTCTCTGCACTAGGTGCGTATGATACCAAATTGACTATTTCATCCAATTTCTTTCTTGCTTTAACAGTTTCTTCAGTTTGCACGTTTGTATCAGTAATAAATGATCTCAATTCATACAACTCTACTAATAACATATCCTTGTCAATTCGAATGATCATAATTATAATTTATACGAGAGTTATATAAAATCCTTATGTATCCAGACTTTGAAAAAACTAAAATCATAGACAACGTAGTTTATTGCAACATTGGACAAAGCTTGCAATTAAACTCTTTTGGCTTTTCATTCAATGACATAAATGATGTTAAATTGAATAAACAAATATCAATAACTGTCAATAACGTCAAACATACAAGGGTTTGTAGTCTAATACAAGATGTAAATAAAAATCTTTACTTAAGGTTTAGAAGAATTACAGAAGATTTTGAAGACAACATGATTTGTCAATTTTACTACAAATCCAAAGATTTTAAGTGTGCTTCTTGTAATCAATTTTATCAAGGGCAAGATTTAAAAGATCCTTGTTGTCCCATGAAAACAAACTTAATAATTTTCAACACCTGTGAAATTTACCAAATTGACTTCCTAACAATTTCTAATTTCAACTACAAAAAAGGTTTATCTAAAGAAGAGTTTATGAGCTTGCATTTTGGTTCAGTTGTCGATACAATCATGTTAGGTGAGCCTGTATGAGTGAGATGAAAAAAATAAAATCGTTGACTTTGGAAAACTTTCAGTCACACAAACATCTATATGTAGAGTTTAGCGAAGCACTGACCATTATTACTGGGACTAATAATTCTGGCAAAACTGCAATTTTCAGAGCTTTAGACTATGTATATAATTTTGGAAAGAAAGGACATGGTAGTTTTGACCCTTCTTATGTATCGCACAAAGCAGCATTTTGCAAAATTATAGTTGAGTTTGTTGATGGTACTAAACTTGTTAGAGTCAAAAGTGGTTCCAAAGGTGATAAAAACTCAATTCAAATTTACAACAAAGAAGACGAGCTAATATATGAAAAGCTAAAAGCAGACAAAGCATATGATCAATTTGTTACTGATTTTTTAGGCAATCCAACTTATGATGAAGAAATGGGTTCTTTAGCCTTTGTTGAACAGAACCAACCTCCTTTCCTTATCTCATTAACTCCTCTTAAAATCCCAGAAGCTTTTGCAAGATTAATTAAGTCTTCAGATTTTGACAATGCTGTTAAGATCCTAAAATCTGAAAATAATTTATATTCATCATCTACCAAAACAATAGAATCAGATATTGTTGATTATGAACAAGATTTAATAGAATATGAAGGTCTTGATGATCTGATTAAAATTGTTGAAGAAAATGATGAAATAATTTTAATTAATGACGAACTAGATATAATAATAAACAATCTCAACAAAATTAGAGAAGATGCATTAAATTACAGATCTAAAATTAAATTCTTAGAAAAGGAAAATGTAGCAGACCAAAATTTTCTTGACCAACTGGAAGATTTAGACTCGTTTACTAAATTAAAGCAAAAGATCAACAATCTTAAAAATATCAAGGTTTCAATTGAAAATATGGAAAACTCAATTGAGCAGTTAGTTAAAGAAAATGAGAAAGATAGTTATTTAATTTCTGAAGAGTTTTTGAATATTTGGAATGGCTTGTCGCTTACATACAAGGATATCAAAAATCTTACTAGTTATGATAATTCGTTAGCACTCAAAGAATCTACAATACAAACTCATGAACAATCAAATGAATCAGATGAAGTTAAAATTCAAAATTATCAAACTCAAATAGATAGTTATATTGAAGATAACAAAGCAATTTTAAGTGAAATTGATGTATGTCCAGTTTGTGATAAAAAGGTGAAGAATGACTAAAAAGATTTGCATTGTTGGTGATCCACATATTGATAACAAGCAGCCAACAAGCAGAACTGATAATTATATGCATGCATCTTTAGCAGACCTAAAATGTAGCTTGATCATTGCTTCTAAAAACAATTGCGATGCTATTGTTTTTTTGGGAGACATGTTTGATAGAAAACAAGTTAATGCTGAAGTTACATCAAGACTCATTGAAATACTAAACATGAATGACTATGGAGATCCTTGGCCATTTAAAAAATATACTTTAATGGGTAATCATGACATAGACAATACTATTTCAAACTTAGACAAATCTTCTTTCTGGACTCTCATAGTTTCTGGGTGCATTGAGTATGTTAACGAAGTGCCTGAATTAGGATTAATTTTTGAGCATTGGAATGGTAGAATTGAAGAAACTATCTCAGATGGACTTTTCTCTCGATATGATTTTCCTATTATTTGCGCCCATGCTTACATTGCTGACCAGCCTACTCATTTCGTTGGGTCTGCTGTACTTGCTGATAGCTTTGCTGTCCACCCAAAAACAAGACTTATAGCTGCTGGTCACTTTCATTTTTCAATGGATGTTGATCGAACTGATAATGTCAAGTTTATTAACCCAGGGAGCTTGACACGTAGAAACTTTAAGAGCGATGATATAAACAGGCAAGTCAAAGTTGCAATTGTTGAATATGACCTAGAAGGCACATTTGCAAACGTAACATATGAAGATGTTTACACAGCGCAGCCATACGAATCAATTTTTAACTTAGAAAAGAGAGAAGAGGCTAAAATAGTAAGACAAGAAGTTGCTGCATTCACTAAAACTCTTAACAATATCAATTTTGACCGAATGACTTACTTACAAGACCCTGTTGATCAAGTTATGGCTACTGGAAAAGAATTGGTTATTGAAGACGATATCCTTGAAAATGCATGCAGAGCTTTAAATAAATTAAATGCGGAGAAAGTTTGATGACACTCTTAGAACAATATAATCAGAATCTTAAATACATCGAAGATCTTCAGAGAAAAAAGTCAAAGACTGAAGGCTCAATTGAAACTCGTAATAATGAAATTACTAGAGTGAGAACAGAAATTACTGATCTTTCTAAAACACTGAAGGCTGAATATGGGCTTGATCCTAAAAATCTTAGTAGTAAAATTGATGAGTTAAAGAAAGAGTTTAATGACAATGCTCAATTAATCAAAGAAAACTTGGAAAAATTAGAAGACACAGATGAGTGAATATCTTGATCTAAAACGTAAAAACATGCTTCGCAAAAATGACTTACTTGAGAAGCGTGGAGTTAGGAATACCATTATCAAGAATATTGATGATGCTAAAAACAAGCTTAAAAATTACAATGAAAAGACTAGACTCAATAACAGCTCAATTGATTTACTAAAGAGGATTTCATCTGAGCGTAGAGTAAGTATTGTCACCACTATTGAAGACATTACCACTAAGTTTGTTCAGCAAGTTTTTGGGGCTGACCATAAGTTTGCCTTTGCTGAAGATGGCGCTAATTTTGATAAGCTTAGTCCATTAATTATTAGCCCATATGAAGGTGAAGATTTTCCATCAACACTTAAAAAAGGCAGCGGTGGTGGTTTGCAGCAAGTTTCAGGCTTTGGTATTAGACTTGCTGCTCTAGAACTTGAAAACTCCCCTCAGCCACTTGTAATGGATGAGCAGTTTTCAATGGTTTCTTCCGATTATAAAATTGACTTTTTGAATCAAGCTTTAGTAGAGTACCAAAGAAACTCTGAAAGGCAAATTATTTTTATCACTCACAAAGCAGACATTTTTGGTAAAGAAGCTGATAAGATAATTAAGCTAGAAAAAATTGATGGAATAGCAAAAGTCAATGAAGTTACATACCAAGAAATAATTGAAAATTATACTGTAACTTATGAATTAGAAGAGGAATAAAATGCATCGAAAAATAGAAGAAGATCCAGCATATAAAATTGTAAGCAGGATTATGTCTACCCCTGTGCCACTGCAATCAGAACTTTCCAATCCTTTCAATTCCAATAAGAGAAAGAAGAAGCTTGTTTTGAATGCTGACGACAAGAAAGACAACACTCTTTCAGATGATGTAACTCTTTGGACCGTTAAATCTTTTGTAGATTATTTTGCTGACTCTTACTACAAGAAGAATGGTGGTTATTACAAGAAAACATATTCTTCTGATAATGTTGTATTCAATGAAATTGGTAAGTTCATGGCTTCCAATGGACTTCAGAAACAAGAATGGACTAAGAAGTTTATTGATTGGAGTTT
>ENA-OSIY01002132-OSIY01002132.1-marine-metagenome-genome-assembly--contig:-NODE-2132-length-10380-cov-5.497816_pt1 | contig 10380 bp, 8 predicted proteins | sample MGYA00237884_ERZ534233 | MGnify/ENA primary metagenome ERZ534233 (study PRJEB26412, sample SAMN06343840) | marine metagenome | isolation source: estuarine water | place: USA: Columbia River Estuary... | reverse complement strand
TAAGGATTCACTTCCATCCACAAGGAATTAATTCCGGAATATCCGAGAGTGGAAAAAGTGATGGTATCCCTTATAACCTCGTTCACCAAAAGTGGTTTTTGCCTCGCGTAAGGCAATGGATGCTTTACGTGTGATGCGTCCTCAATCCAATAAGAAATTAAAATCGAATCCATTGGAAGGGTGAATATATTCTTTACATCCACAGCGAATTTCACATTAGAAAATACAGGCGAGGCTTCATCGATAAAGGGCTGTAGATCGATGTATCGCGCCGAAAAATGTCCGAGAATCAATTTACCCACCTTTGCCTTAGCCGCAAATTCGGCAGCTTGCAAAGCTGTAGAATGGTAGGTTTTGTTGGCTCTATCAAGCAACTCATGCAAGAAGGTCGCTTCGTGGTACAATAAATCTACTTCTTTCACTACCTCTGGCACTTCCTTCAACACTTTTGTATCTGATAAATAAGCGAAAGAATAGGTTTTGGGCGGATTTTCGGTGAGTTCTGAATTCTTAATCACCTTGCCTTTATCGGTAACAAAATCCTCTCCTTGCTTAATTTTATTGCGCATGTAAATAGGAATATTGTACAAGGGAATTTTAGACGGAATCAACTTTCTATCTTTTTTCTTCTCTTTAAAAACGAAGCCAGCACAATCGATTTTATGATTTAAAGGAACCGTATGCACTTCTATTTCTTTGGTTTCATAAATAAGCGCAGAAACCTTAGTATCGATTTCAATGACTTTTAGATCATAGCACAAATAGGTGCCCGATGCCTTTAACTGCACATCAATAATCTCTTTCATTCCTTTTGGGGCATACACCTCCAAAGATCTTTCTCTGCCCAATAAACCTTGAGTAGAAAGCAAACCAAACAGGCCTAAAAAATGATCGGCATGCAGGTGTGAAATAAAAATTTGATTGATTCTTTGAATGGATTCTTTAAACTTTCTAAGCTGCAATTGTGTTCCTTCACCGCAATCTACCAGATAAGAGGCATTCTCTGCTTTTACCAATATACCAGCGGGATTTCTACTCAAACAAGGAGTAGCCGAACCGGAGCCAAGAATGAGAATAGAAATCAATTAGTAAAGTCCTTTTGATATTTTAAAAGTCTCTTGTTTACCGTTCAATTGAAATGTTACGATGTAAATACCTGATTCTAGATTAGCGGTGCTAATAGAAGTACTTTCACCTTTTACAATTTGATAAGTAGCATTTCTTACTTCACTACCTAAAACATCGTAAATCCTAACGCTCAACTTACCTGTAGATAAGTTGTTGAACAAAATTTCATTTTCTTTTCTAACGTATGAAAAAGCTGAACCTTGATTGACTGCTACACTATTACCTGCAACTACATTAAAATTCAAAGGAGCATTGACAGGCATAGGCCACGTGCCAGCAAAGGGACCTGTAAGAACATTACCTGTTATGGTTAATGCCGCATTCAAATTATACGATGAAACTTGATTACTTTGTGCTGTGCCAGTTATAGTTAAACAACCCACAGATCCACCGCTGTAAGTGCAGTTAGAAAGATTACAAGTGGAAATAAAACCAGAAGGTAAATTTGTTAAACTCGTTAACTGAGCACTTACCACCTCAGCATAATAGGTTAGGTATGTAGTGTCACTAGGTATCTTAAATTGCACTACTTGTGAGTATGGCACACCAGCCACTGCATCTGGTAAAGTTGAAGGGTAAAAACCTGTAGATGTTATACTGCTGTTAGGTGTGCATTGTGCAACAACAATATTTGAAATAAATACACTTAAAACAAATAAGTAAATTATCTTTTTCATAGGCTAGGGTTTTAAACGATGTTACTAAAGTCCTTTCTCTACTTCATTCATGAACAAAAAATCTACCGCCTCAGGCATAGTAGGCGTTATGTTCAAAATAGTATCTAATTGAGAAATAGAAACCAATTTTTTTACTGAATCTTTCAAGCCAGTTAAAACAAAAGTACCATTTACATTTTTACACAAACGGTTAGCCACCAAAATTGAACTTAAACCAGATGAATCACAATATCTTGTTTCCGATAAATCAATGATAATATTTTTAGCACCGTTAGCGTTTAGCATTACCAATTCCGACTTCAATGAAGGAGCCACAGTGGTATCTAATTTCTCAACGTGCAATTTAATCGCTGTGAATTTTTCTTGTTTATCAATTGTAAAGTTCATGATAGATGATTTAATTGTGGACCTTAAACAAATATATGTAAAATAATTAATTTGAAAAAAGTGATTTTCGTTTCCTTGCTATCTCTTAATTTTACTTGCCAAAAGATAAAGCACCGCCATTCTCACAGCAACACCGTTTTCCACTTGATCTAGAATGATAGAATTCTTAGAGTCGGCCACATCTGAGGAAAGCTCTACACCTCTGTTTATTGGTCCAGGATGCATGATTACTATTTCCTTCTTCAACCGCTGCAATTTCTCTTTGGTGAGTCCGTATTGCATCACATATTCTCTTGTAGACGGAAAAAACTTAGTGTCCATTCTTTCAAACTGAATACGCAACATATTGGCTACATCGCACCATTTTAAGGCTTTCAATAAATCGTGTTCAATAATCACACCCAATTCAGAAATATACTTAGGCATTAATGTAGTGGGTCCACACAACATCACCTCTGCCCCTAATTTTTTCAAGCAAAAAATATTTGAAAGAGCTACCCGTGAATGCAAAATATCACCCACTATCACTATTTTTTTCCCTTTTACAGCACCTAATTTCTCTCTTATTGAATAGGCATCTAGCAATGCTTGTGTAGGGTGCTCGTGCGCACCATCGCCAGCATTAACAATTACCGAATTAACATTTTCAGATAAGAATTTAGCTGCTCCGGCACTGGCATGACGCATCACCACCATATCCACCTTCATTGCCAAGATATTGTTTACTGTATCAATTAAGGTCTCCCCCTTTTTAACAGATGAACCACTAGCAGAAAAATTCACTGTATCTGCCGAAAGTCGTTTTTCAGCCAATTCGAAAGACAATTTAGTTCTTGTTGAGTTTTCAAAGAATAGATTGGCAACAGTAATATCTCTTAGGGAAGGAACCTTTTTGATGGGGCGATTGATAACATCTTTGAAATTATCGGCAGTAGAAAATATCAATTCAATATCTTCTTTTTTTAAATCTTTAATGCCTAAAAGGTGGTTTACACTTAATTGATCCATCACTTTTCTTTATCTGTTGAAAACATTAATACCTTATCTTCGCCTTCTGTTTTTGCCCATTCTACTGATACACGCTGTGAATCTATTGAATCCACACTTCTACCCACATAAGTAGCCTCAATAGGTAAATTGCGGGTAAATCTTCTATCCACGAAAACGAGCAATTCTACCGATGAAGGACGACCATACCCCAACATGGCATCCATTGCCGCACGAATGGTTCTTCCTGTATACAAAACATCATCTACCAACACCACCTTTTTGTTTTCAATTTGAAAATTTATCTCTGTAGCTCTCGCCGTTAGTGGTTTTTCTGTGCGACGAAAATCATCTCTAAAGAAAGTGATATCTAATTTACCAAGAGGCACTTCAATCTTGGCGATGTTTTTTAATTCTTGTTGTATACGCTCTCCTAATATTGATCCTCTTGGCTGAACACCAATGATCACTGTGTTTGAAAAATCATCATGCTGCTCAATTAACTGATAACACAATCTTTTCAAAGTTAATTTGAAGGCTTTGCTATTGATGATTACTTTGGGTTGCATGGTGACTAAATTATAAAAAAAACCCTTCGCTTTCACGAAGGGCCTAATTTTTAAACATAGAAAATACTTACCCCTAAGTAGTTTCTGCCTGCAAATCCATTCTTGTCTCCAACACTGTTGAGCTAATGAAAATTGTATATTTCATTCTCAAATAGCGCTGCAAAGCCAAAATAGATTTCTTTCTTTTTTTCGTTTGTGCAATAGTTGAAGGAACAATCATTCTATTCCCTGAAAGCATAAAAAGGTTGTTTTGTTTACAAAAAGATAGCAATTAATTGAAGCAGTTGCGTTTGAGAAATGATCAACTTAGGGGTGCACAACCAAAATTTTCTTGATGAAACGCTGATTATCGCTGTTGATAACTTCAAGGAAATAAATTCCAGCAGACATAGATTCTACTGGGATACCCGCACTTTTTAGCTTCTCTAATTTTTGATTCAAAATGATTTTACCTTCCACATTACTTAAAACATATTGAAGCATTGGCTTCTCACTTTCTAAACTAAACATTTGATGGGCTGGATTTGGATAAACGATAACTGAAGAATAACTCACTGTATCTTTTTGAGTAGGAGAATCTTCGGTAAGTCTAAATACATCTAAACCCAATTCCACCGCATTGTATGGCCAAACATCTACAGCCGAAATTTGAAGTTGATAATCCTTAGAGGACAAATGATACGCGCTTAAATCATAGTACTTAAAAAACCACTCTGCCTTGTGCGCGTAAACCGAGCCAACAATAGTATCAAGATAAATCACCTCATTGTTATTTCGCAGAGAAATAAAAGCCGAATCATTAGCAAAACCCCATTTATCTACATCTTGAAACCACAAATAAAAACTTATAAATGGATGAGCATATGAACTCAAGTCGATAAGTGGAGATCGTAATTCACTTTTAACTCCTTCAACTTTGTTAAATGACGGATCGGGATTTTTTGAATTACCTGTTACCATTGCATATCCGCTGCAATCAACGCTAACATCACTTGAAGGATTAACAAGAATTTCATCGTAATTTGTTCCAAAAGGAATATCCCTCACCCACATTCCTTTGTTCACATCTCCCGTTGTTGTCCATAAATAATCAAAAGTAAAATCATCGTAAACTCCGGCTAACAAAACATGCACCGATGTATCGGCAAAATCAGCTCTTGTTTTTTCATTGCAAGTATTAGCATACATCCACTTACCTGCACTAATTTTGAAGTTGGTGCCTGTGAGGCTCCCTGAGGCTATTCCATTATTATTGGAGTTTAACAACCAAGACCCCTCTTCGCTTTCTATCAATATTTTCGCCGCAAATATGGGTTTACTGTCCTTATCTAAAACCTTAAAAAATGCTGTAAAAGTGGATTTAGGACGCATTACAACATTTGCAATTTGAGTGCTCGAAGTCAATAAATTAACCACCACCGAAGTATCGTAGTAACCTGTCTTTGAAAAATGAAAGGTTGTGCTTCCTGCTTTGCCTAATCCAGAATTATAGACTCCCGAAATATTTGTATAATCGGATACTTCTTCGCCTTGAACATTTACCAAAACGTTGTAAAGCGGAGCGCTAGAAATGGCATCTTTTACCGTTCCTGAAACATACGATGCCCTCTGGTAATTTGCAGAAAAGACAAATAAACCTTGCTGTATATCTGAAGCCAAAACAATACCCGATGCAAAATAAGGATATACACCCCAAACACCTTTGAAAAAATAACCAGAATCATTGGGTGTTGTATCGTAAAATCCAACTTCCACTAAATTTTGAGGATCATGGGCGTCGACTATATTAATCCCTTCTAAATAATAAGAATTTACCAAATAACCATTCAACATGTGCGTATTGTGTACCATAGGGAAATGTGTGTACTCTCTTTGAAAGCGATCTAACTCTACAATATTGTTAAAATCAGAAATGTCATAAGACGCCACAAAAGAACCTGTTTTTTCATCTGTTGCATATAAGTAATGTGCATCTTGCGAGAGGGCAATGTTGTGCGGGAATTTAAGAGGTGTTTCAAATGTAGTAATAAGCTGCGGATGGGCTTTGTCACTAATATTGTAAATACCAATAAAACCAGTCATGATATGCGCTAAAAACATAGTGTCGCCGGCAACAATTCCATCGTGCGTGTAATACAAACCAGTGCTACCAACTTCCACAGGATTCATTGGATTGGTATGAATATCTAAAATAATGGTTTCTTGATTTCTATCTGTTCCAAAAAGGTAACAAAAACCCTTAGTATCAATAGCCAACGAATGGGCTCGCTCACATGTTCCTGTGCTATTTGTAAAAGTTTTATATACATAATTCAAGCTTGTAGACAAGGGTAAAGGAGATAAATCCACAATAAGTAACCCATCTCCCGATTCACTGCTCACATAAGCATAATCTCCAAAAGTTTTTATTTCCCTCCATTTGTTTATTGTACCTGGTATTTTAGCAATTTCAATGGGATGGGATGGATTTGCCAAACTTACCACCGACAAGCCATCTTCTACTCCCACCAAGGCATACTCAACATTCGTTTCATCTGTATACCCCCAAACATTACTTAATGCATAGGCATAAGGCAATTTAGCCAACAACGAAATATTATGCTGTGCACATAGAGACAGAGAAAATAGAAAAAGTAGAATTATTAAGCTTTTTCGCATGCATTGAAATTACACATTTAGAAAAGTATAATCAAAAAAAAATCCTTCGTTTGTTAACGAAGGATTTCTTTGTATTGAAATAAAAGAATTATTTTTTCTTTTTAGCAACAACTTTAGCAGCAGCTTTACCAGCTGGAACTTTTGCTGTTTTAACAGTTTTGATAATTCTAGCTGCAACTTTATAAGGATCTGCAGCAGAGTTTGGTCTTCTGTCTTCCAACCAACCTTTCCAACCGTTTTCAACAGTTGCAATTGGAATACGGATTGAAGCACCTCTATCAGAAATACCGTAAGAGAATTTATCGATAGATTGTGTTTCGTGTTTACCTGTTAATCTTAAGTGGTTATCTGCACCATAAACTGCGATATGTTCTTTAACTACCGGAGCAAATGCTTGACAGATTGCATCGTACACTTCTTTTTTACCTGACGTTCTTAATGCTGTGTTTGAGAAGTTAGCATGCATACCAGATCCATTCCAATCTGTTGCACCTAGTGGTTTACAATGCCAGTTGATGGATACACCATATTTCTCACCACATCTTTCTAGTAAGTATCTAGCAACCCAAATTTGGTCACCAGCTTCTTTTGCACCTTTAGCGAAAATTTGGAATTCCCACTGTCCAGCAGCTACTTCTGCATTGATACCTTCAATGTTTAATCCAGCTTCAATACATAAATCTAAATGCTCTTCAACGATATCTCTACCGTATGCATTTTGTGCACCTACTGAACAATAGTAAGGACCTTGTGGTGCCGGGTAACCATTTGCCGGGAAACCTAAAGGTTTTTGAATTTCGTTATCCCACAAGAAATACTCTTGTTCGAAACCAAACCAAAAATCGTTGTCGTCATCTTGAATAGTTGCTCTGCCATTTGAAGGATGAGGTGTACCGTTTGAATTCAATACATCGCACATTACTAAGTAAGCCGATTTTCTTGCTGGATCTTTGCAGATAAATACAGGATTCAACAATAAATCTGATGAACCACCCGCAGCTTGTTCTGTTGAACTACCGTCGAATGACCAAACATCACATTCTTTCAGTTTGCCTGAAAATTTTGAACTGTCAACAATTTTAGTCTTGCTACGAAGACTTTGAGTTGGTTTGTAACCATCCAACCAAATGTACTCTAACTTAATCTTGCCCATGGTTTATGTATAATTATATGATTTGCTAAATTTTGGACGAAAATAGTATTTTTCAACAACGAAAAAAAAGCCTGTTAATAATTTTTTAAAAGTGCTTTTAAAGAGCACTCAACACAGCATAATCTACGAAAGGGAAATCGCGTTTATTTTTCTTCTTTTCTTTCAATAAGTTTGCGTTCAAAACCAATCTTAAATTCACTATTTGCGAAGGTTTTGATAATATAACAGAAGAAGTATCTTTCATTTTTACCAACACCAATTTCGTGCTCCATCCATTTAATTCAATTGATTTTTCAAGTTCAATTAAATACCAATCTTTTTCCCACGAAAGCAGTTCTCGCTGCTTAATCGATCCCAATAAAGGTAATATTTGATGCAAAACACTGCTGTCTCGAAACGCTGCCAAGGTTATTTTTCTGTTAATAATTTCTTGTAAATTGAAGTACTGAGGCTTCATGCGGTGCATATTCAAAATGGTTCCCCAATTCCAAAAAGACAAGGGCGCCCAGTAATTTCTAATGATGTCGAACCTACTTAAACTAATTGTTAAAAAGACCAACAAAAATGAACCTTGCAGCAAATCGCTAATTAAGGTTTTATTAGCATTTGATGCACCATGCTGAATGGCCATAACCATATATTCAAACATAAATACAAATGAAAGTGCATACAATAGATAGTCGTTCAATTCTTTTGAATTGTAATACTCTGAATTCTCGAATTTACTGGAATTATTCAAGCAATTGTTAATGATAGACGACCACAAAAACATGCTGATTAACAACTGAAAAAAAGTAAGAAAAGACAAAAACTTCAACTTTTCATTAATGAGTAAAAAGTCATATAAACCATGGAAAACAGAAACCAACAACAACGCAAGCAAGAAGCTTTTTACCACATTGTATTTTGCAATACTTTTTCCTATCACTAAACTGTAGGCCAACACCGAACTTAAAAACATGTGAAAAATAACCGCCGAAAGTGCTCTACCTAAAATCTTATGAAAGCCGCTATAACCGAAGTAAAAAATATTTTCAATGAAGGCAAAACCTAAGGCAGATACAGATGCATAAATAATGTAATCAATTGGCTCTTTTATGATATTGGTAAACTTTAATATCAATAAAAAAGGCACTATTTTCATCAACTCTTCTACCAAGCCAATTCCCACTGCACAATATATCAAGTCGTTTAAAACTTCACCATTCAATGTATATTCAAAAGTATATTTAAGTGTATCAGAAAAGTAAGAAACAAAAAAGGAAAAAAGCATACCTAAAAGCAAGGTGAGAATAACAGGAGTAAAATTTTCGCGTTGATAAAAGTCGAGTTTAATAAGGTAAAAAACCCACACCAACAATATGAGTAAAGCCGCTCCAAAACCATACACATTAAAAGATTCAGAAAACTTACCAAAAACAACAGCTGCATAAGATGCGTAATCTTTCTTCGCGAAAAACACCTGCCTTTTCACCCACGCATTCATAAAAACTTCACTCTGCGGATTTTCACATAAAGAATACAAAGAATCAACATTGTTGCTATATAAATCGGCTAAACCTTTGTAAGCACCTTCTAAATAGGCTTCGTTGGCAATTTCCTTTTCGTACTCTTCTTTAGATAAAGCAGAATCATTGGCCTGGAATAAATTGCCGTACATAAAATGCAAATAAGGTAAATCTTGATTTTTAATTTCTTTAAACTCCTTATAAGCATTATCAAAATCGGCTAATTTATAATAACACATTCCCTTACCAAAATGGCCAATGTCTTTAGCTTGAACCAAAGGATGAAAGGTATACTTATCGTAAAAAACCAATATAGAATCATCCGACCTACCTATGTTTGCACCCAACAATTTACTTACTTCTCGCTCTCTATTAAAGTGTGCGCTAATGAAATTAAAATGGTAGTAAATATTGAAAGTATCTGTGAAAATCTTGCGATGATAAAAGTCTTCTTGCCCTTCGTAATCTTGAATAACTTGGTAATGCAACTCCTCTTCATCGGGCGACTTAAAAGTTGGCTCGCCGATAAATAAGTTAACAAACAGTGTTAACGCAAATGCTATGGGAAGTATATAGAATAGAAAACCTCTCATAGATGAAATACGCTAATTGCAATGAAAAGTTGACGGCTTACAAAATTGATTTCACAAAAGAGGAAGTACTAAGAGAAACATCATTTGTGCCTGATAACGATTTCACAAATGCACTACCAATAATTGCTCCATTGGCATATTTACAAGCCTGCTGAAAGCTTGCTTTGTTTGAAATATTAAAGCCTACCACTGTTGGTGATTTCAAATTCATTTTACTGATGCGCGATAAATATTCTTCCGCACCGTCAATACCTGTTTTCTTACCAGTGGTGCTGGCAGAAGAAACCAAGTAAATAAAGCTATTGGAATGCTCATCGATGTAGCGAATTCTTTCTTCAGACGTTTGTGGCGTTACCAAGAAAATATTCTTCAAATTGTATTGAGCGAAGATAGCTTGATAGTCGTCTAAATACTGCTGCATAGGTAAATCGGGAATGATAATACCATCGGCACCTGCTTCAGCTGCATCTTTCGCAAACTTCTCAATTCCGTATTGCATAGCAGGATTGATATAGCCCATCAATAAAATGGGCAATTTAATTTCCTTGCGAATTTCCTTCAATTGGGCTAATAACAATTTCAATGTCATTCCATTGTCGAGCGCCACAGTACTGCTATCTTGAATGATTGGTCCGTCGGCCAATGGATCTGAAAAAGGTATACCTAATTCAATAAAATCGGCACCCGATGCTTCCAATGATTTCACAATGGTAGCTGTAT
>ENA-OSIY01002131-OSIY01002131.1-marine-metagenome-genome-assembly--contig:-NODE-2131-length-10395-cov-4.401822_pt1 | contig 10395 bp, 10 predicted proteins | sample MGYA00237884_ERZ534233 | MGnify/ENA primary metagenome ERZ534233 (study PRJEB26412, sample SAMN06343840) | marine metagenome | isolation source: estuarine water | place: USA: Columbia River Estuary... | reverse complement strand
TCTTAGTCAAGGGAAAGAAATTGTTCTAGTATCTTCTGGAGCCATTGCCGAAGGTATGGCTCGTTTAGGTTGGGCTAATCGACCTGATAGTGTCCACGATCTGCAGGCCGCGGCTGCAGTTGGTCAAATGGGATTACTGGGATTACCAGGCCACATACTTGCGCCGGGATTCAGAAAAAATGAAACAGTTTGTGTGGGTTAAATTACGTGCAAAGGAGTTGAAACAATCATGAACTTTATAACATGGATTTTTAGACGAATCAAAAACAGCCAATCAGATTGGGTACGGGGTTATCACCGTTTGATCCTAGAGGAAACATTCCTGAGTATAGTGTTTACACTTGTTTGTGGAATCTTCTTGTATATTGTACCTGTGGGATTTCTATTGATACCCTACGTTGACCGTGCAGACACAGCCATAACCATCATATGGGGTCTTGTGGCATCGGTTGTCATGTTCTATGTGTATCATTGGATCATGGCATTGCGTGAAGTGTATGAGCTGGAGAGACAAAAAACTTGGAACGCATTGTCTCGGAGGTGATCATGATGCTTCTTGGACATGGCGCAGTGTATGATGAACAGTATTATACTGTGGCTCCGCCCATGGACGGTGTGCCATGGCGGTACATGGCTGCATGGTGCGAGGCAACATTTGGTGCCAGCACCGGCAGTATTTGGGAAGCCTGGCAGGAACCCGGCGAACGTTGGTATGCCAACAACAGCAAGTTTTGGTTCCGTGAAGAAGCAGATAGAACTTGGTTTTTGTTGAAGTGGTCATGAAAAAATACTACGGTGGCATGCACGACACACAGAATCCTGATTTCCCACACCAGGTGCGTGTGATCAATTTCACCACTGAAATGTTTGCGTGGTGTGAAGCCTATGATGATCAAGGTGACCCGTTGTGTAGATTTCACGTGAACTGGGATTTGTATGGTCATGATCATGATCGTGTGACATTTGAGCAGGCGGCGCCGGCCATAATGTTTGCATTGCGATTTGGACGAGCATGAAAAAGAAACGTTTATTAACTGCAAGAGGAGAACTTATGGAAACCCCATTGAGCTGGGAACAGCAAGAAGTGTTTAGACTGTTGAAGTCACAGCCGGGCACTGCCTATCAAGAGTCAGACGAGACAGTCCGGCACATTTTTAGAGACTGGGTGCGCAAGTTGCTGGAAGTGAGTGAAATCACAGTGACCTTTGTCAAAGCAGATGGCACTGACCGAGAAATGCTTTGCACACTTAGCTGGGATAAAATTCCTGTAGACAAAGCGCCAAAGGTAGTATCTACTGGATCAATTGATGGCATTGTAACAGAATCAAAAGTTCGCAAAGAACCTGATCCTCACAGCCTGCGTGTGTTTGATGTGGAAAAGCAAGAGTGGCGCAGTTTCCGATTTGACCGGCTAAAGAAGATCACTGCGGAGTTGAAATTCGAATAAGTAAACACTTATATGGCCAAACAAGAAGAAACAATTAGCATGGAAGGAATAGTAGAGGAAATACTCCCTGCCGCTATGTTTCGCATCAGATTAAACAGCATAGATAATGTAGTAATTGGGTACCTATCGGGACGTATGCGTACCAATAATATCAAGGTATTACTAGGTGATCGAGTGGAGATTGAGTTCACACCCTACGATCTCACTCGTGGACGTATTACTCGTCGCAAATAAATACAACATGGAACTACGTGACCACATCAATCTTGTAGAAGCAAGCACCCGTCCGGCAAAACTGGAAACCACCCCTTTACCTTATGGCGTCAAAGACCTTGAGCCCATAATGAGTAAAGAAACTATAGACTATCATTTTGAGCATTTGGCCAAAGGCTATGCCAAACGCTACAATGCAGGAGAAGGCAATGCGGATTTTAATCGTGCTGGCAGTTTTTTACACAACAAGTTTTTCCCTCAGCTTCGGGCTCCCAAAGGCGCCAACCGGCCACGAGGTGCAGTACTTGCGCTGATAGAAGAACACTTTGAAACCTGGGAAGACTTTAAAGACGCTTTTAAAGAAGCCGCAATGAAGATACAAGGTTCGGGATGGGTTTACTTGAGCACCGGTGGTGCTATCAAAACCATTGCCAATCATGCTGTTCGCACAGATATCTGTGTGTTGGTAGATTGGTGGGAACATTCTTGGGCATTAGATTACCAAGCAGACAAAGAACGCTACCTAGACAATATCTTCAAGATTATTGACTGGGACGTTTGCAACGAAAGACTATAATGAGATTAGATACAAGTGCAGTAACCAAACTACGTGACATCCTAGCAGAAGAAAACAATCCCAATGCAAAACTTCGTGTGTTTGTACAGGGAGGTGGATGCTCGGGCATGCAATACGGATTCTCTTTGGACGAAGCAAAGAATGAAGACGACTTTGATTTTGTGTACGAAGACGTAACAGTTTTAGTAGATGCCATGAGCATGCAATATCTACAAGATGCAGAAATTCGATTTGACGACTCAGAAATGGGTTCAAGTTTTGTAATCAACAATCCACAGGCAAAAACCTCGTGCGGTTGCGGATCAAGTTTTTCAGTTTAATTGTATCTTGCTTGGGTCATATTAACCCAGGCACCAGCTTGATAACACTGCACATAATCTGTTGTGGTGTTGTAGATCAAATCCCCGTTGGCCGGTATCAATGCATCTCGTTGACCGCTACTCAACCTTGCTAATCTAACTGTACCATTGGTGGCAGTAACTGATCCTGTTGCGGTAACATTACCACCTGTGATGTTACCAGTGACCACGGCTGTGCCGCCAGTGTATAGATTCCCACCTGTAATTGTACCTGATGCAGATATAGCACCTGTAGCACTAATATTACCCGAAGTAACAATGCCACCTGTGGCTGATATTACACCTGTAGATGAAATGTTGCCACCTGATATAGGACCAGTAGTATCAATGCCGCCAGACCCTGTTAGTTGATTTTGAACATATGCTGTGGTAGCAATTTGAGTGGTTGAAGTGCCGTTTGCGGCAGTAGGGGCAGTGGGTATTCCAGTGAATGCTGGGCTTACTTTTTGTGCATCTACATAGGTGTTGCTGGCCAATCCGATCCATGCATTGCCCGTAGAGTACGAACTCAACGTATCGGTACTACTATTGTACCAGAGTTGTCCTAAAATAGGTTGTAATGGCGCATTGGGACTGGCAAAATTTTCCAACAAATATACCCAGTTTTCGTTCTCAGCAGTGCCGTAATTGGTCACGCCCTGCCCTACTAAACTTAGACTAGTATTAGCGGTGTTGGTAGTACCATCAGGTATTACTGCTACAATATTTCCACGACTGTTATTGATAATATATGACATTGATCACTCCGACTATGGGTATTTAGCCCTGCAACAACTGTAGCCCGGGGTGTTGTGTATTTGGTAAATACTCCACAAGGACTCAGAATATGGTACAGCAAGTAATCAACGTAGGTAACGTGGCTAACGATGGTGACGGTGATCCGTTACGAACTGCGTTCATTAAATCCAACGACAACTTTACAGAATTATTCAATATTGGTGGTATTACCGGTATTGCTAATGGATCCAGTAATATTGCCATTCTAGATGATGGTGTTATTAACATGAGCAGTGCCGGGGTAGCCAATGTTGTAGTGGTTACCAGCACCGGGGTTAATACTACAGGAACCACTGTGGCCAATGTTGTCAGTGCTGTGGGAAATGTTGTTTCCACAGGGTTGTTCATTGGCAACGGAAGCCAATTAACCGGGGTCACATCAACTACTGATGCAAACACACTGTCGGGAAACACACTAAAATCCACAATCATTAATTCCAGTTTGACCAGTGTAGGAACACTGGGAAGTTTAGCAGTTACAGGTAACGTTGACGGCGGCAACCTGCGCACTAGTGGACAGATATCTTCTGCAGGTAACGTACTTGGACAAAATTTAAACACAGGCGGACAAGTTAGTGCAACTGGTAACGTAACTGGCGGCAATTTTAATACCGGTGGATTGATAAGCGCCGTTGGTACAATTACATCTGGCGCTAACATTACCAGTAGTTATTTTATTGGAAATGGTAGACTGTTATCAGGAATTACTGCTAGTACAGATGCTAATGCATTAACTGGCACAACATTAAATGCAAATATTATTAATTCTAGTTTGACCAGTATGGGCACGTTGTTATCGTTAACAGTAGCAGCCGGCGGGCTTGGCGGAACAGGAAATGCTGCGATTGGAAACATAACATCTGCCGGAATAGCATCCATTGCCGGCAACGTCATTGGTGGTAACTTGTTAACAGGTGGCTTGATATCTGTTGGAGGTGCTGTTACTGCTGGCGGAGATATCACAGGTGGCAACCTAACCGCATCTGGAAATGGCAACGTTGCCGGTGGTAATGTAAACGTTACTAATTCTGTAACAGGTTCTATAATTAGTGCCAGCGGAAATGTCACAGGTGGAAACATTAGAACCGCTGGACAGGTTAGTGCAGGTGGCAACGTCACCGGCGGTAATATTATATCTGTAGGTGTTATCAGTATTGCATCAGTTCAGGTAACTGGTCCAGTTAGTGCAACTGGTAACATTACTGGTAATAATGTCAGTGCCGTTGGCAACATTGACGGTGGAAACTTACGTACTGGCGGATTGATATCGGTAACAGGTGCTATAACAACTGGCAGTAGCTTGTTGGCTACAGGAAATATTGACGGTGGTAATGTAAATTCCGCAGGCAATATCAGCGCGGTGGCCAACGTTAGAGCAAGTTACTTTATTGGTAATGGTAGTTTGTTAAGCAATATCAATGCCGGAAACATTACTGGTGCTTATGGTAACTCTAATGTGGCGGCGTACCTTCCCACGTACAACGGTAATTTAGCCAGCATAGGCGGAGTTATTTCAACAACTGGCAATATCAATGGTGCAAATATCAATGGTACCGTGGTCAGTGCGGTAGGTAATGTAGTTGGCGGTAACATCACCTCCACTGGCATTGCCAACATCAATACCCTGGCAATTAATGGGGCGGCCACAATTGGTGTAACATTATCAGTTGGTGGTAACATCGATGGCGCAAATATTAATGTGTCGGGCATGAGCCTAACTGGTAATATTGTTAGTGCAATTAATACCACAAACACAATTACAGGTGGACAAGTTAGTGCAACTGGTAATGTCAGTGCCGCAGGTAATATCACAGGCGGCAACATACTTGGTGGAGCCAATGTCAATGCCACTACTCATACAGGTACCACAGTGAGTGTCACTGGCAATATCACCGGGGGCAATGTACTAGGTGGAGCCAATGTCAATGCCACTACTCATACAGGTACCACAGTGAGTGTCACTGGCAATATTACAGGTGGTAACATACTTGGTACATTGGTTGGCGGAGCAATTACAGGTACAACAATGAGTGCTACTGGCAACATCACAGGTGGAAATGTATTAGGTGGAGCCAATGTCAATGCCACTACTCATACAGGTACTACTGTATCAGTATCAGGTACCATAACCGGCGGGAATGTTGTTGCAACCACAGTTAGAACTACTCCAACAATTGTAGGATCGTTACCGGCAGCAGCCACAGCAGGTGCAGGTTCTAGAGCATTTGTCACCGATGCTACTTCAATAACATTTGGTGCGACAGCGGTAGGTGGTGCGGCAAACAATATGCCAGTATTCAGTAATGGTACTGCATGGCTCATAGGATAATTTAATGGCACAACCAATCTGGATCACGCCTGCAGGCAGTTTAGGGGTAATTCCTGAAGGTGTCTTTTATCAACAACCCATGTTGGCCACAGTTGACCCTTTGCCGGTCACAGTCACCGTTACTGCTTCGTCGTCGACAACCAATTTGTTTACTTGCAACAGCACTACCCAAATTTATCCTGGACTGAACATAACATTTACCGGCACCACATTTGGTGGGGTAAACAATTACACTGCTTATTTTATTTTAGCAATTCCCGACTCTACTCATTTTTCCATAACCAGTTTTAATCCATACGAAATCTCATCCGAAGCTATACCACTGACCAATGGTAGCGGCAACATGGGCACAGAGATTAGACAAAATATTGAATATTTTGTCCTGGCCGGCGCTTTACCTCCAGGTATACAATGCAATTATAATGGAGTTGTGGCCGGAGTTCCACAGGCAATTGCCAGCTTCCAGGGAGTACCATTTGAAGTATCAGTTGACGTCACAAGTAAATTTACTCTACGTGCCTTGACCGAAGAAATAGTAAATGGTGTTACAGCAACACGAATTAGAGATAGAACATTCCTATTAACAGTGACCGGAAATGATCCTCCTACATGGGTTACACCTGCAGGTGAAATTGGCACGTATTATGATGGAGGCGAAGTCAACTTCCAATTTGCCTACACCGACACTGACCCTGCCGACGCTGTGGCAATAGCATTGGTAGCAGGCGAGATACCACCTGGTATCACATTAAGTAGAACTGGATTATTGTACGGATACATCGAACCAATTGTTCCTATCAGTGACAATTCTGGTTATGACCTATCACCATCAGGCACAGAGCCATATGATTTTGTATCAGCGTATGTAAGCAGAAACTATCAGTTTAGTTTAGAAATTAGTGACGGCAAATCCAAAGACTTACGAACATTCACGGTGTTTGTGTATGCTCGAAATGAAATGACAGCCGACACTACACAGATCACAGCAGATAATACTGTTGTCACTGCCGACGAAACCACTACTCGAGCACCGTTCTTGACCAATGCACTGCCCAGCGATTTAGGTAGTGTTCGTAGTGATAATTATTATGTGTATCAGTTTATCGGCGATGATTATGATACCACAAGTTTTGCCTATGCAATCAGTGTTAACCAAGGGTCAGGACTGCCACCATTCCAGAATAGCAAAACAGATACCAGCACTACCAATTGCGGACTAGATCCCCAAACAGGATTTTTGTATGGGTATATTCCTGACCAAGGCACCACCGAAATAGAATACAGTTTTAACATCACAGTGTATCAAACCACAGGTGTTGCTACTCCGGTAGCATGCACCGCTACCACAGCCGGAACCAATCGCATCACGTGTGCAAGCACTGCAAGTTTGGCTATTCCTAGCGATTGGTACGAACCTGGAGATCCTCCACTGTATGTGCCCATCAAGTTGAGTGGCACTGCTCTAGGTGGCCTGAGCACAGCAGGTGAAACATTGTATTATGTACTGTATGTGTACAGTGATACTGAATTTGCCGTAACTGCCAGTGCTACCTCAACTGCGTTGGTGACATTAACTACCGCAGCCGGTTCAATGACAGCCAATGTGGTTATTACCAGCCAGCCATATCCGTTCACTTTGACCATTGTGGGTGCAATCGACAGTGAGATCACCTGGTTGAGTCCAGAAAATCTTGGCACACTGATCAATGGTGAAACCAGTTTGTTGTATGTGGCGGCTGTGAATCGCGGCGGTCGAACTTTACAATATCGTCTGGCCTCGGGAGAATACAACAGTTTACCACAAGGACTAGAACTGTTGTCCACGGGCGAAATTGCAGGCCGTGTTACATTCAACACATTTGCCATTGACCTTGGTGCCACAACTTTTGACAACAAGACCACAAACTGGGACAGTTCATATGTATTCAATGTGAATGCCTACGCACCAGAAACTCAACAGATATTATACAACGTATCAAGTGTTACAATTTCAGCAACAGGATCTGGCTACAGTGCGGTCAACCCACCAACAATTGTGTTCTCTACACCAGTTGGTGCCAGTGCCGAAACAGCCATGGTGGGCAACGTTACCATTGGATACACAGACGCAATCACGTCAGTAAGACGTGTGGGCAATGTTGCTTACGTAACTGCCAACAATAACCTGGCGGCCGGTGATGTGGCCAATGTCAATTGCTCAATTAACTCTTTTGACAATTCAACAGCAACAGTACTGGCTTCCAGTGCCACACAGTTTATCTATAACAACGCAGGAGCAGATGTTGCTTCAACTGTTGCCACAGGTACTGTAAAATATGGCACAGGAATTACCGCAGTAGAAGTAAGTGATGCTGGCGCAGGGTATACCGGAGAAGCTACTATCACCATCACAGAAGGATACGGTGGATCTGGTGCTAACCTCCAGGCTGTGATGCAACAGACTGGCACACGAGATGTAGTGTCTGTGTTCAAAACATTTACCATTGCAGTCAGTAGAGAATACAACGCACCATATCAGAGTTTATATGTGCAGGCCATGCCGCCAGAGTCAGATCGTGCATTGGTTGCTAGTTTGTTGAGCAATCAGAATATTTTTATACCTGATTATATCTATAGACCCACAGATCCAAACTTTGGACTCAGTACACAGGTGGTATACCAACATGCCTTTGGGCTTGCTCCGGATGCATTAGACATCTATACAGAAAGCCTTTACTTAAATCACTACTGGAAAAATCTCACACTAGGTGAAGTCAAAACAGCCGTGGCAAGAGATGCCGACGACAACATAGTTTATGAAGTGATTTATAGTCAGATTGTTGACAATCTGGTAAACTCATCAGGCCAAAGTGTTGCCAAGATTGAAGCTCTTGCATACCCTATAGTTGATCCTGCCGACGGCAGCAGTGTTCTTAATGTAGTGTATCCCAACAGTTTGATCAACATGCGAGATCAAGTTATTGATACTGTGGGACAAATATCAACAGGACTTCCACTCTGGATGACCTCAAAACAATCCAACGGACGAGTGCTTGGGTTTACTCCGGCCTGGGTGATTGCGTATGTCAAGCCCGGACGTGGTGCACAGGTTACTTACTACCTGGATCAACAATTTGGTGTGCAATTAAATCGTGTGGACTTCAAGGTTGATCGTTACATATTAGATCGTAGCCTGTCCTTGAACTGGAACACTACCACACAAGACTGGACACCACAACCAAGTTTGACCACCTTTGATAGATTTGATACATCAGGATATGAGTTTGTTGGCAATGTAACTTTTGCCACAAACTTGGCCTACTCAGATGTAAATGAAAGAACAGTATCTTACATTAATGAATTAGGCGGCCTTGACGGATTTATAAACACCGGGCAACCAGTTGTTAACGGCAACACCTTGATATTTGTCAAACAAGAAGATTTTGACGGTCCGCCGGGTAGTAGTTACAGCACAACTGACCAAGCCTGGCAAGAGTATGTGGTAACCTACGACGAAGAAACATTTGACCAGGCCGGAACAGAATTTGATCAAAGTTATACAATAAGTGGTGGCGAAGTGTTGGTATGCACCAGTACCAGTGATACAAACAATCGTGTAACATATACCAATTTATCAGGCACACCCTTGGTATATCCCGGACTACCACTGGAGTTGTTTACACCAATTGGTGGGTTGGAGGAAGGGTTGCATGTGGTATTGACTGCGCCAACAAACACCACATTCACAGTTGGAAAAGCAACCACTGTGACCACTGTGGAGGTCAGCACAGACTTAATTACTGTGGCTGATACCACTGGATTTGCTGTTAACGATCCGGTGCAATTTTATCAAACCACATTTGGCGGGCTTGTTGCCGGTGTTACATATTATATATTATCAATCACTGCTATTACCGGTGGATATCAAATAACAGTATCATTGACTCCTGGCGGCATTAGAGAAACACTAGTTGCCGGATCTGGATCATGTTTGATGTATGGATCAACAGTGGCAGTAACAACAGATTCTGGTGCAATGGAAGCCGAAACATTCAACGAACGCATGTCTGTGTATGAAATTAGTATTGATCCAGCATCAACTGTGGTAACATTGACCTTGGTTGATCAGACAGCAGCCAATGAATACGTGCAAATCAGCCAAGGAGTTGAGTACCGAAGTGCTCAATTGTACAGACCTGCTGCCGCCGCACCCGAATTAACAAGAGTAAGTTGGTTACCATTGGTAACAGTCGTAACTGACGAAACAACATTTGACCAAGATAGCATGCAGTTTATTGAACCCGTGGATATGTACAATCCTGGACAAGTCAACGATAAATATCTGGTATTTCCCAAGAGCAATATTTTGGTATAAACAAGGACAACTAAATGACAAGTAGCATTAACCCAAACAACATCGATGGCTCATATCCAGTCGCTGGGCAAGATAACAATTCGCAAGGTTTTCGTGACAATTTCACCAACACCAAAGTCAACTTTCAGTATGCCGAAGATGAAATCAACGACTTACAAAGCAAAGTTGTATTAAAGGCTGCGTTAACTGGTAGTTCGCTTGACAATAACATGAATGATGCACTGTTGTATGCTGCCAAAATACAAGATTTTTCAGCTACTAAAGTTGGTATAACAAGTACCAGCGGCAGTATTGCTGTTAACTATGCATCGGGACACTATCAATCTATTAGTACTACAG
>ENA-OSIY01002130-OSIY01002130.1-marine-metagenome-genome-assembly--contig:-NODE-2130-length-10397-cov-12.319574_pt1 | contig 10397 bp, 8 predicted proteins | sample MGYA00237884_ERZ534233 | MGnify/ENA primary metagenome ERZ534233 (study PRJEB26412, sample SAMN06343840) | marine metagenome | isolation source: estuarine water | place: USA: Columbia River Estuary... | reverse complement strand
GATTTAAATAAAGGAATTTTCAGTGAATTGAAAAACAAAAATTCAATTGACATCTTTAGAAGAAATATTCAAAAATTATATGTTGATAAAATGATTGAATTATTAAATCCTGGAACAGCTAGCGTTAGATCGGTTCCTGTAGGAGTTACTTACGGATTCAATACTAGAAGAGTAAATTTAGCCCAAACAGATTTGCCATCAATTACTAGGGGTCAGCTGATCAGTTTAAAGAATGATTTGAAAATGTCAGTATCTAGAATGACCGATAAAATGAGTAAATATCACGTTCAAGATTTAATTTCAAGAATCAATATGGATTTAGATCCAAATAGAAAAGAATCAGGTGCAGGAGAATACTTACAAACTCTAGCAAAAAGAGGTATTGATTACATACAAAGTGTATTCCCTCAGCTTAAAGGTAAAAGTGTCGGTGCTGATGGCAAAGTAAAATCGGCAGGGCGTGTTGCTAAACAATTAGGAATGGAAGATACTGGGGTAACTACTGAATATCTAAAGTCAGCATGGGCTAAAGGAGATGAATCATTCTTTGATATGGTATACGGTGGTTTAAGTACTAACAAAGAAGCAGGAGATGGCTACAAATATAGAGGTCGCGGATTAGTTCAAATAACTGGTAGAGAAGTATATAAAAACGTAGGTAAACAAATTGGAAAAGACCTAGTAGGCAACCCTGATTTAGTTTCTAGTGATTTTAAAACAGCCGCTCAAGCAGCAGTTGGGTATATATTTGCTACTCGCGGAAAAGAGACCGCATTAAAAGACTTGAATTCAATGAAAGATCAAGATTCTGCTTTAAAATATACATTGAATACTGTAGCGGGATTAGGTCATAAAGCATCTGAGTTTGATGATTCAAAATCACATTTGGGAATGCAATTAAAAAAAGCCCAAGAGTATGCATCTTTGGGTGACAAAGCAATATCAGCAGCAAGAGGTGGTGTAGTAAACGGACCGTCATCTGGCTTCCCTGCAACATTGCACGGTAATGAAATTATTACTCCATTGAATCCTAATAGTATTTTGGAACAATTAGGCAAAACCCCTGCTACAACTGAAATAGCAGGATCATCGTCATCATCTACAAGTAACACAATCAAAGAAATTTATTCAATGAATACAGAAATTATGGAAATGCTTGCAGGTAAATTGGATGACATGATTGATAGATTAGATAGGGGAAATACTTACTCTGACAAATTAGTAAAAGCTATGGCTTAATACTAAATACTAGATAATATTATGACCTACAAAAAACGTTTTACGAATAAAAGTGGTATCTCTAGCCCAATTGGTGGCGGAAATAGCAATACTGGCGCATGGAACGGTAGCCCAGGACAAAATGGTTCATCAACTGGTGGTTGGAACAATCATGAAATGGGCTATAAAAACTACATGAGTAGACTTCCAGAAGTCTACACAGGGCATCCAAATCGTATTGAACGATATAATCAATATGAAATGATGGATGTTGATGCTGAAATTAACGCATGTTTAGACATTATTTCAGAATTCAGTACACAGAAAAACGAACATAACGATACTCCATTCAATCTAGCATTTACACAAGATCCAACACCGCATGAAGTAGAATTACTTAAAACACAATTACAACAATGGTGTAAACTAAACGAATTTGGAACACGAACATTTAAAATTTTCCGTAATACAATCAAGTACGGCGATCAAGTATTTGTAAGAGATCCAGAAAACTTTAAACTATATTGGATTGATAACACTAAAGTTATTAAAGTTATTGTTAACGAAAGCGAAGGTAAGAAGCCTGAACAATATGTTATTAAAGACATTAACATCAACTTACAGAATCTTACTGTAGCTACTAAAACAAACACAGATTTTGCTGCAAATCCGGCAACTGGTATGGGCGGCACCGGTGGCGGCGGAGCAGGAGGCGGTTATACAGTACCGGCTATGCCCTACAATACTACTGGCAGTCGTTTTACATTAGGACAAAGTGAAAGTGCAATTGATGCTAAACATATTGTTCATTTAAGTTTAACTGAAGGATTAGATAGATTCTGGCCGTTTGGTCAATCTATTTTAGAGAACATTTTTAAAGTCTATAAGCAGAAAGAATTATTAGAAGATGCGGTATTAATCTATCGTGTACAACGTGCTCCAGAACGTAGAATGTTTAAGATTGACGTTGGTAACATGCCAAGTCATTTAGCTATGGCTTTTGTTGAACGTATTAAGAATGAGATACATCAAAGACGTATCCCGTCAGTACATGGTGGTTCAGCAATTGTTGATGCTACATACAATCCATTAAGTATGAACGAAGATTACTTCTTCCCGGTTACAGCAGATGGCCGTGGAAGTAGCGTAGAAGTATTACCTGGCGGACAGAATCTTGGTGAGATTGATGACTTGAAGTATTTTAACAATAGATTGGCACGAGGTTTGCGTGTTCCAAGTTCATACTTACCAACTGGTCCTGATGATAATACTACTCCAATGAATGACGGTAGAGTTGGAACAGCAATGATACAAGAGTTTCGTTTCAATCAATATTGCGAACGACTACAAAAGTATTTGAGCCATAAGTTAGATGAAGAATTCAAGTTATTCTTGCGTTGGAGAGGTTTCAATATTGATAGTGGATTGTTTACATTAGAATTTAATCCACCTCAAAATTTTGCAGCTTATCGTCAAAGTGAATTAGACACATCAAGGGTAACTACATTTGCTAGTATGGAGGCATTTCCTTACATTAGTAAACGCTTTGCATTAGAACGATTCTTGGGATTAAGTGAAGAAGAAATCAACAAGAATGAAAAGATGTGGCGTGAAGAAAACGGCAAAAATACGGATACTGAAGTAGCAAGTAGCGACTTACGTAATATTGGTGTTAGTGCAGGTGATATAGATAGTGACTTAGAAACAGCAGATAACATTGAAAATGCACCTGAAGAGGGAGAAGAAAGTGGTCCAGAAGTAGCAGGACCTGTAACTGATGCTGGAAATACCCCAGGTGGAATGCCAGCACCTACTGGTAATGCAATGTAAGATAAATACTATTCTATGCGACTTATGGAAATGTTCAATCCCGCCGTAGAAGGCTACCAAGATGTTGCTGCGGACAACAGCAAACCAAAGTGGAAAGAAAGCCGCAAAACAAAACTAACACTAAGACAGATTCGCAAACTTAGAAAAATGTTGGATGTTAGATCGTTTGAAAAAGCAAAATACATCAAAAAAGTACATGAACAATATGGCGTAAAGCCAGAAGCAGTACCACAATAGAGTACAACTCTCTATATCTCTCCTAAAAATGTAAAAAATGCTATCTTATTGAGCATTTTTTAATTGTATAGCATAAGTACAATACACAAAGCCATTACTTAGGAGAAACAAACAATGGACCACAAAAAATTTGAAACACTTATTGATTTGATTATTAATGAGAACGAAGAACAAGCCCGTGCATTATTTCATGATATCGTAGTTGAAAAAAGCCGTGAAATCTATGAAGATATTATGTCTGACGAAATGGATGAAGGCATGGGAGGTCAAGTAGGGCAGATGATGGACGAAATCAGTGCCGAAGAAGAAGGCATGACCGAAGAAGAAGACGAAGAAATTGACTTTGATGGCGAAGGTGATGACGATATCATTGATATTGAAGCCGACGAAGAAGGCTCTGAAGAAGGAGTTGAAGATCGTTTAATAAGCATTGAAGATAAGCTAGACCAATTGATGGCTGAATTTGAAGAAATCATGGGCAACAATGATGACGAAATGGCTGATGCTGATGACGAAATGGCTGATGCTGATGACGAAATGGCTGATGCTGATGACGAAATGGCCGGTGAAGAAGAACCAGCTATGATGGAAGCAATTACTTTGAAGAAAGTTTCTGTAACTCATGGCGACAATGGTCAAAATACAAAAAGCACAAGTTTACAAAACAGCGGACAAGCTGGAATGGACAGTCGTCCAGTAAAGTTCAGCGGTGCTAGTGAAGCAGTTCCTACAGGCCCTAAAGGTGCTAGTAACTTCTACTCAAAAGGCGAAGGGCAAGTAAAAGGTGCTGGCTCATTTAAAAATGCTCCGGCTCAAAACAATGCTGACTTAGAAAAGGCTCCTGCCCCAACAAAGTCACAAGCTAGTGGTATGAACACCAAAAGCCCTGTAGCTGAATCACGTAAGCCAGTAAAACGTAAACTATAAAAGGAATCTTGAAGCAATGGCTTTGTATCTCAAGGAGCACTTAACTTTTGACCGTGCCAGCATGGTAGTTGAAAGCGTAAGTGAAGGCGATAAGAAGAACCTTTATATGAAAGGTATCTTCATTCAGGGCGGGGTAAAGAATGCTAACGAGCGTATTTACCCCGTTTCCGAAATTGAATCTGCTGTACAAACATTAAACGCACAGATTACCGATGGTCATTCGGTGTTGGGTGAAGTAGATCACCCGGATGATTTAAAAATCAACCTAGATCGTGTATCACATATGATTACAGGCATGTGGATGGACGGTGCTAATGGGTTTGGAAAGTTAAAGATATTACCAACTCCAATGGGGCAACTAGTTGCTACTATGTTGGAGAGTGGTGTCAAACTCGGCGTTTCAAGTCGTGGCAGCGGTAACGTGGACGACATGAACGGAAAAGTAAGTGACTTTGAAATAGTCACTGTGGATATTGTTGCACAACCAAGTGCACCTCAGGCTTATCCCAAAGCAATTTATGAGGGCATGATGAACTTACGTCATGGTCATAGAATGTTGGATATAGCAAAAGATGCTCAGGGCAACAAGAAAGTGGAGAAATATTTGAAAGGGGAAGTAATGCGCCTCATCAATGATCTCAAAATTAAATAAAAGGGGAAACAGAAATGTTTGATGCTATCAAGCCATTACTTGAAAGTGGACTTATCAACGAGGACGTGGGCCGTGAACTAAACGAAGCCTGGGAATCTAAGTTGAATGAGGCACGTGAGCAAGTACGTGTTGAATTACGTGAAGAATTCGCACAACGTTATGAACATGACAGAATCGTGATGGTAGAAGCCCTAGATAAAATGGTTACAGAAAGTTTATCAGAAGAAATTTCTGAATTTCAGACTGAAAGACAAGCAATGAACGAAGACCGCGTAAAAGCTAAACAACAATTGCGTGAAAATGCAGTTAAATTCAATAATTTCATGGTTACTAAACTAGCCGAAGAAATCAAAGAATTACGCAGCGAACGCAAACTACAAATGGAAAGTCAATCTAAACTTGAGCAATTTATTGTTCATGCATTGGCACGTGAAATTAAAGAATTTACACAAGACAAAAAAGCTGTAGTTGAAGCTAAGGTTAAGTTGGTTGCTGAAGGTCGTCAACAATTAGAAAAATTAAAGGCACGTTTTGTGTCTGAATCTGCTAAAAGATTGAATACTGTTGTAACATCACATCTTAAGGGTGAATTAGGTCAGTTGAAGGAAGATATCAAAGTTGCTCGTGAGAACAATTTTGGACGTAGAATATTTGAAAGTTTTGCAAGCGAGTTCTCAGTTACTCATTTAAATGATAAAGCTGAAACACGTAAACTAATGAATTCTCTACAATTGAAAGACCAACAATTAGCTGAATCTATCAAAGTAATCGGTCAATCTAAAAAATTGATTGAAAGTAAGGAACGTGAAGTTCGTATTATTAAAGAGTCTAATCAACGTGAAAAAATGATGAGCGATTTACTTGCTCCATTAAACGAAGAAAAGGCTACTGTAATGAAGGACTTACTAGAAAGTGTGCAAACACCAAAATTGCAAGCCACTTTCGACAAGTATCTACCAGCAGTTTTAAACAGCGGATCAGAGAGAAAATCTACTAAGACTACTCTACGTGAAAGTGTTAAAGAAGTTACTGGTGATAAATCTGCCAAAACACAAGAAGTAGATATGGATCAACGTGATAACGTTATTGATATCAAACGCCTGGCAGGGCTATAAAAAAGACATAATTTAGGAGAACATAAAATGTCAAAAGTATTATTAGAAGGCCGTTGGAACGAGACCAAAGATGCCCTGTTAGAAGGTCTAAAAGGAACTCGCCGTTCAACAATGGGTGTTATCTTAGAAAACACCAAAAAGCAACTACTTGCTGAATCTTCAGCCGGTACAACAACAGCTGGTAACATCGCTACATTAAACCGTGTGATTCTTCCAGTTATCCGTCGTGTTATGCCAACCGTTATCGCTAACGAATTGGTAGGCGTTCAGCCAATGACAGGACCAGTTGGTCAAATCCACACTCTACGTGTTCGTTATGCTCAGTCATTAACAGACAATAGTGCTGCTGCAACTAGCGTAGTCGCTGGTCAAGAAGCATTAAGTCCATTCTTGATCGCTCAGGCTTATTCACGTACCCCTCAAGCTGATACAAGCACAAGTTACTATACTGGTAACGATACTGCTGCTCTTGAAGGTAATGGCGGTAAGCAAATCAGTGTTCAAATTCTACGTCAAGCTGTTGAAGCTAAGTCACGTAAATTGCAAGCACGTTGGACATTTGAAGCTGCTCAAGACGCACAATCTCAACACGGGATTGACGTTGAAGCAGAAATCATGGCAGCACTAGCACAAGAAATTACTGCTGAAATTGATCAGGAAATTCTATTGTCTCTTGCTACTCTAGCTACAACTGAGTACACATTCAACCAAGCTACCGTATCTGGTACAGCTACATACGTTGGTGACGAACACGCTGCTCTAGCTGTTCTTATCAATCGTGTTGCTAACTTGATCGCTCAACGTACCCGTCGTGGTGCTGGTAACTGGGCTGTTGTTTCTCCAGCTTCATTGACAGTATTGCAATCTGCAACTACTTCAGCGTTCGCTCGTACAACAGAAGGTACATTTGAAGCTCCAACTAACACTAAGTTTGTTGGTACATTAAATGGCGCTATGCGTGTATTTGTAAACAGCTATGCACCTGATACACAACCTGTATTGGTTGGTTATAAAGGTTCTTCAGAAACAGATGCAGCGGCATTCTATTGCCCTTACATCCCGTTGATGAGTTCTGGTGTTGTTCTTGATCCATCAACATTCGAACCAGTCGTATCATTTATGACACGTTATGGCTACATTGAGTTGACCAATACAGCGTCATCATTCGGTAATGCGGCTGATTACGTGGGAGAGATAGCTGTTCAGAATTTAACATTCCAATAAAATCTCACTTTTCAGTGATATTTTTGAATGTGATTCAAAATCAAAAGGGTACTTCGGTACCCTTTTTTGTTGGCTATATAGTTACATCGGCGTCAACTGTTATATCTAGTATACTCTTATTTTTTTCTTTCAACTTCTTTTGATGCACTCTATTGCAATTGGCACATAGTGTTAACATATTCTTAACACTTTTGTTTTTCATGTCACCGTCTTTATACACCAAATCAAGCTGACAATTATCTTCTGGTACAAAATTACACTTGTCACATTTAGCTTTTTTGTACAACAAGTATCCATACTTAGTATTGTACATAGCTTTACTACATTGCACACAATACTTGTGCCATTTTTTAAACCCATGCTTACTAATACCATTTAATTTAGCAAGTGATGTTTTACAGTGTTTGCAAAAAGGCCTATGTGGTTGTTGTGTCAGCATCTGTTATTTATAAAAAAGATTTATTAAGTGCTTTTTTCTGCGATATTAGTTTGCGATTATAGATAAATATATAATAGAATGCATAGGATACTTTATGGCAGCAGATAAATTCAATACGATTACCGGGTATACTGTAGGTATACCCGCCGTTGATGTAATTGATGGTAACGGTAACGTTATTTCAAATTTCTTAAACCTTTCCGGTAATGTTTCAGCTAACAAAGTTTATGCCAATAGTTTCTTTTATGCTAACGGTACTCCTTTTAATGCAAATCCAGGTGGCAGCAATACTCAACTACAATTCAATAACAACGGGGCATTAGGTGGAATACCCAATGTTACTTGGAATGGTAATATATTAACATTAGGTAGCATTGCAAATTTATCAATTGGTGGCGGTGTTAATGGTTATTTCTTACAAACCGATGGTGCCGGCAGCTTAACTTGGTCGGCGGGTGGTGGTAACGGTGGCAATGGTTCACCTGGTGGCGCCAATTCTCAAGTTCAATTTAATGATTCAGGATCATTTGGTGGTGATGCTGGATTTACATATAATAATATAACTAACACGTTACAAGTAGAAAATATTTCATCAGGTAATACGATTGACGATACTATCACTGTAGCCGGCAGCGTAGCAGTAACAGGTAATATCACTGTTGGTAATATCAATGTTGGTAATATCACTAGCTTAGGTAATATAACTAGTAACTATTTTATTGGTAACGGAGCACTGTTAACCAATATTACCACTGATCTTGCAAACTATGTAGTACAGAATGCACAAGCAAATATCACTAGTTTAGGAAATCTTGTTTTTCTAAACATTGACGGAGACACTATAAGTTTAGGTAATATAGATTCTTCAGGAAATATCAGTGGTGGCAATCTTAATGCAGCATCAAATGTAACTACCGGAAATGCATCAATTACAAATAAGATTACAGTTGGTGCTAATTTAACTGTAAATTCAGCAGCAGCATTCAGACTAGCCGGCACTATGAATGCAGCGGGCAGTTCTAATATCAACTTGGGAACTATTTCAAATATTCATATTGCAGGTGGTGTTAACGGTTATGTATTATCAACTGACGGTACAGGAAATTTAAGTTGGGCAGTCGGTGGCGGTGGCGGTGGCAATGGTACTCCCGGTGGTGCAAACACCCAAGTTCAATATAACGATTCAGGATTATTTGGTGGCAGTGCATACTTCACTTATAACGATTATACAAAAACAATGCAAGTTGGAGGAAACTTAATTGCAAACAATTTTCAAATGGGAGCCGGCGTATACAAATGGTCTACGAGTCTAGTCTATTTTGCTTCAACTGCGAGTACGTCCCCTGCACAAGTATTATATTCAATTCCAGTAGCAGATTTATCAGGAGTTGAATTTGAAATTGTTGCTACTGAACCGGCCGGCCCAAGTAGACAATCATGTAAAATTAGTTCATTATATTACAACGGAACAGTACAGTTTACTGAATACGCAAGTTTGTTTGTAAATGGTGGGGTAGGTAACTTTGAAGTAGATTACAATGCAGGTAATATAATAACACCAGCAGCATTAGAACTAAAGGTAACCCCAAGTTCTGCTAATCCAATCACATACAAAATGTTGATTACAGTGTATGCGGTATAAGAATTTTAGATAAATATAGATATAGGATAAAATCATGGCACTAAAACCACTAAACTCGGTAGCAGGTTTCTCAGTAGGCGAAACACCAGCTAATATTATATTAGCAAACGGTGATATCACTACTAATAATATCACGACTACCGGTAGAGCAAATCTAAACGCAATTGGTAATGTAATTATTACTGGCGGTAGTAACACTCAAGTTATTCAGACAGACGGATCAGGTAACTTAAGTTTTGTCACTATCAATACATCACTAATAGCTAATGGCAATAGTAATATACAAGTTCTTGCTAATGGTAACATAACATTTACTAGTGCTGGAACTGCAAACGTGGTTGTAATAACTAACACAGGAATGAATGTTGCCGGTTACATATCCGGTGGAAATATAACTGCTAACGGTAATGTTAGTGTCAACAACTATATTGTAACACCAGCAACGGTAGACTTAATTGTTGCACCTGATACTCAAATTACACGATTCTATTCTAATGCAAATCCATTCTCTGGTGGGTATAGTTTGGGCAATACTTTAGCACGTTGGGATAATGTATATGCTAACACAGCTAATATTGTAGGAAATGTATCAGCTGGTAATGTACTAACCAATAATCTATTATATGCAAACGGCCAACCATGGGATTTACAAGAAGCAGCCGGCGCAAACAAAGAAATTCAATACAATGACGGTAGCAATAATTTTGGTGCTAGTGCTAATTTCACATTTGATTATGCTACTAACTTATTAACAGTTAACGGAAACGCACAATTTAACAATGCAAATCTTGGCAATATAGCAACAGCTAACTTTGTTAACGTTGCAAGTAATACAATCACAAATAATCTAACAGTTAATTTAGCACTAGCAGGTAATACAGCAAACTTCTCAGGTAACATAACATCATTAAATGCTAATTTGGGTAACTTAGCAACAGCTAATTTTGTAAACGTATCAAGTAATACAACTACAAGTAATTTAACAGTTAACTTAGCATTAAGTGGTAATACAGCAAACTTTAGTGGTAACATTACTTCATTAAATGCTAATTTGGGTAACTTAGCAACAGCTAATTTTGTAAACGTATCAAGTAATACAACTACAAGTAATTT
>ENA-OSIY01002128-OSIY01002128.1-marine-metagenome-genome-assembly--contig:-NODE-2128-length-10401-cov-3.620883_pt1 | contig 10401 bp, 9 predicted proteins | sample MGYA00237884_ERZ534233 | MGnify/ENA primary metagenome ERZ534233 (study PRJEB26412, sample SAMN06343840) | marine metagenome | isolation source: estuarine water | place: USA: Columbia River Estuary... | reverse complement strand
GTGGCGCTGACCGGCATCATCGTCTCGCTGTTCATTAGCTAATGAACAGCGAGACGATGATGCCGGTCAGCGCCACCAATGTGGACAGCGCAAAGACCATGGTTGTTTTTTCAAAGAAAAAATCTTGCCACCGCTGCCAGCGCAGAATACGCTGCATTTGTGAAGTCATCAAACTATCGACATTGTTCATAGGAATCTCTTTAACTGGACGCTAGTTAAACACCCACTGAGCATTCAGTGGGTGTTATTTTTTGATTACTTCACGTTCACGTTATTCCAAACGCTTTTGCGAATGAAGTCAGTCGTAGCATCAGGCATTGGCACATATTCCAAGTCAGCTGCCATTTTCTTGCCTTCTTTGAATGCAAAGTCAAAGAATTTCATGACTTCAGCAGAGTTGGCTTTGTTGGCTGGCTGCTTGTACATCAAAATGAATGATGCGCCAGTGATAGGCCAAGACTTAGCACCTGGTGCGTTAGTCAAATAAATGCTCATACCTGGAATCTTTGACCAATCCGTACTTGCAGATGCAGCCGCAAATGTCTCATCATCAGGGGCAACAAACTGCCCCGCCAAATTGCGCAAGTTGATGTGAGACATGTTGTTTTTCTTGGCATAAGCGTACTCAACATAACCAACTGAGTTTTTAATACGGCTGACGTTAGCAGCGACACCTTCGTTGCCCTTACCGCCCACTGAAGATGCGGCTGGCCACTTCACAGCAGCACCAGCACCAACGGTAGACTTCCAGTTGGCATTCACTTTCGCCAAATAATCTGTAAATACTGCGGTTGTGCCAGAACCATCAGCACGATGCACAACGGTAATTGCAGCATCAGGCAAAGCAACGCCAGGGTTCATGTCAGCAATGCGCTTGTCATTCCACTTGGGGATCACGCCAGAAAACAAATCGGCCAACAACTCGCCAGACAATTTAATTTGACCAGGCTTGATGCCGTCAAGGTTGACCACTGCAACCACACCACCAATGATGGCGGGGAATTGAACTAAACCATCTTTTTCAAGATCTTCTGCAGAAATTGGCGCATCCGTAGCACCGAAGTCAACTGTTTTGGCCTTGATTTGCTTGATGCCACCGGAAGATCCGATAGATTGGTAGTTCATGCTGTGACCCGTCTTTGCCTTGTAGGCCTCAGCCCACTTTGCATAAATTGGGTATGGGAACGTAGCGCCAGCGCCAGTCAGCTCGGCCGCCATTGAAGTTGCAGCAATGGCGCTTAAGCCCAATGCAGCGACCCATGATTTGATCTTTAACATATTTGAATCCTTGATTCAGAGTTGATATTTGGTGTTTGTGTTCGCAACAGGTTTACCTTTTTATAGGCTTTACTTTTGCATCACTCGACCAATCTAGCTTCCAATTGTGACAAATTCATGTCATTTTCTAGACAGCGCTTCAAATTATTCCAAAGCTTGATGCAGCTTGCACCAATTTGGAAGTGTAAAAATAAATACCAATATGTCATCAAAATGAAAAAATTTAGACACAAAATGAGAAAGATTGATGACAATTTTGAGCAAGATTGAAGTATTGAGATGCAAAACGGACAATTATTAGCAGCCATAGATTTGGGCTCCAACAGCTTTCGTTTGGAAATTGGGGTGTTAGAGCATGGGCACATACGGCGGGTCGAATACCTCAAAGAAACCGTCAGACAAGGCAGCGGACTCGATGCTGACCGAATGCTGTCCCAAGAAGCCATGCAACGAGGATGGGACTGCTTGGCTCGATTCTCCGAAAGACTTTCTGGTTTTGGGCCCAATTTTGTTCGCGCTGTTGCCACCCAAACCCTTAGAGAAGCCAAAAACAGAGACGAATTTCTGAGCCATGCAGAGAAGCTTTTAGGTTTTCCCATCGAGGTCATTTCTGGGCGTGAAGAGGCCCGATTAATTTACTCTGGGGTTGTCAACTTACTCCCTCAATCTGAAGAGAAGCGCTTGGTCGTTGACATCGGTGGCCGGTCCACAGAAATCATTTTAGGAAGTGGTTTCAAACCTAAAATCATGGAGTCCTATCGCGTGGGTAGCGTGAAATGGTCCATGAAATACTTTGCAGACGGTGAATTTTCTGCGTCTTCATTTGATTGGGCCGAAGTTGCAGCAAAGGCGGTCTTGGATGAAGCCTTGTCCCTTTACCCTAGAAATTCTTGGGATATTGCCTATGGCTCCTCAGGCACCATTGGCGCTGTCGCGGATGTCCTGCAAGCTGCTGGTTGGCCAGAAGAAACCATCTCGCGTGAGGGCCTGAACTGGCTTAAAGAAAAGTTAATCAAGTCGGGAGATGCTGATTCGCTTCGATTGGAAGGGGTGAAGGAAGACCGAAAACCAGTCATTGGAGGCGGCTTAGCAGTTCTGTGTGCCCTCTTCGATCTCATGCAAATTGACACCATGCACGCCGCACAAGGCGCACTCAGGCACGGGGTTTTATACGACCTCTTACAAAGAGAAGAAAACACAGACCTGCGAAGCACCATGGTGGCCGCTTTGGGCAATCGATTTGCAGTGGATACTTTACAAGCAGAACGCGTACAGAAAACAGCCGACACTTTGTTCAAAGGTGTCTTTGACAAATCGACCTGTGATGCAACCCGCGCTTTGCGACTTGAAAAAAAACTAGGATGGGCAGCACATCTGCTTGAAATCGGTACACGCATTTCGCACAGCGACTTTCACAAACATGGCGCTTACATCCTCGACAACGCCGATCTGCCAGGCTTTTCCATGTCGGAACTGCATCGTTTAAGTCAACTCATTTTGGGTCATCGTGGCAAGCTCAAAAAATTAGAAGTCGAACTCAAAAATCCCGAATTCATGATTCAACTGATGAGCCTGCGAATTGCGGCCATTCTTTGCCATGCAAGAAGAGACCCCGACCTTAAAGGCTTCAATCTCAAAATAGCAGACGACAACAAAACAGGTTTTGTGATTCAGTGCAAAAAATCTTGGATTCAGCAGTGGCCCCAGTCGGCCCATTTGCTCCGAGAAGAGTGCATCGCTTGGCAAAAAACCACCTGGCAATTGGAATTGGTTGAAATCAATGGAAAAACGGTATAAACTATTTGCACGTTTAACTTTTTCTATTTTTTAACATGTCTACAGAGAACACAACTCAGCCATCTGCAAACTCTGCCGCTGTCAAAATCGCTGACAAATCAGCCACGGCTTCAGCTCCGACGGCTCAACCTACAGCTAAAAAGACTGTGCGCAAAGCCGCTAAAAAAGCACCTCGCAAATCGCCCGCCAAAGCACCTGTCAAGGCCAAGACCGTTGCGGTCAAGAAGCCCGCCAGTCGGCCTGCCAATAAAACGACCACTGCGCCTACCAGAAAGGCCTCTGCTCAACCCAAAGCCAAGGCTGCAACCACAGCTCAGCCTGATGCAGAAACAAAGCTCAAAAAGCCCAAGCTGATTCGCGACAGCTTTACGTTTCCCAAAGACGAATACCAAGCTATCGCTGGCTTGAAACAAAAAGCCCTCGGTTTAAAACACAGTGCAAAGAAGAGTGAAATTTTGCGTGCCGGCCTCAAGCTTTTGAGCAGCCTGAACGACAAAGCCTTTTTGACAGCCCTAACCAATGTGCCAGCCTTGAAAACAGGACGACCTGCCAAGTCTTAATCAAAGAAGCTCGGGTGTTTGTACGCTCACCACAATCGTTTGTGTGTCACCGTCTCGCACTCGGCTTCTAAGCCACCACACGGCTCCCTTTCTAACCGAGCACTCGCCGTTTGCAAATCCCAACAAGTAGGCAACCGCCTGCCCCAAAACGGGTTGATGCCCCACAATCAGCACTGACATTTTGGAATCTGGCCAACCCGCCGTGACCAACAAATCATCCAAGCTGGCGTTGGGCAAAAGCTCAGATTTGTATTTCACTTTTCTACCTAGCGCTTTAACGGTTTGCTCACACCGAACCGCTGGGCTAGACATGACACGAATGCCTTCAGGCAACTGTCGATCTAACCACTGACTCATTCTGACAGCTTGCTTTTCACCCTTAGGCGTGAGAGTGCGTGACAGGTCATCTTGGCCTTCCAAGGCATCAAACGCTTCAGCATGTCGCCAGAAAATTAAATCCATCTTTGACTCTTTTCAAGTTTCGACGAATAAGTTCAACTCAACGAGATCTTGCTTGAGCTTGAGAATACTTCTGCATCAAAAGCGCTTGGGCACTTTGAGGTTTTCGCCCCTGCTTCTCTACGCGGCGATATTTGCCATCTGCATCGAGCGTCCAAGCATTTCGCGTATCGTGCAAGTAGGCCAGCAGACATTCATCAATGAGTCTTTGTCGCAGAGACAACTCCAAAACGGGCCATGCCAGCTCGACACGCCGGGTCATGTTGCGGGTCATCCAGTCGGCACTTGACAGATAAATGTCTTGCACTGTATCGGTCTCAAAGAAAAAGACCCGAGAGTGTTCTAAAAATCGGCCAATGATGGATCGAACGCGAATGTTGTCAGTCTTGCCTGGAATGCCAGCAGGCAACATGCACGCGCCCCTGACGATCAAATCAATTTGCGCGCCTTTTTGACCCGCAGAAATGAGTGCATGGATCAGTACTGGATCGGTTAGCGAATTCATTTTCGCAACAATTCTGGCCGGCAAACCTTTGGCCGCGGCAGCACCTACAGCCTCAATTTTTTCCACCATGTTCTTTTGCAAAAGAAAAGGCGCAGCCCACAACTTGTTCATTTTGCCCAAACGACTGGGACTTGCAAGATGAACAAACAAGGTTTCCATGTCAGCGGTCATGCGCGAATCGCTTGTGAGATAACTCAAGTCTGTATAGAGCTTTGCAGTTCTAGGGTTGTAGTTGCCTGTAGACAAGTGGCCGTAGCGCTTAAGCACACGCCCCTCACGCCTTGTGACCAACAACATTTTGGCGTGCGTTTTTAAGCCGACCACACCATACACAACTTGTGCACCCACTGACTCCAATTGCTCTGCCCAATTGATATTGGCTTCTTCATCGAAACGGGCTTTGAGCTCGACCACAGCAGTTACTTCTTTTCCGCGCCGTACCGCTTCTCGGAGTAAATTCATCATGGCAGGGTCACTGCCTGTTCGGTAAATGGTTTGTTTGATCGCCAGCACTTGGGGATCTTCTACAGCCTCTTTGAGGAAGGCCAAGACGCCATCAAAGCTTTCAAAGGGTTGATGAATCAGAACATCCCCTTTTTGCAGCCGTGCAAAAATGGATTCGCCTTGCTTCAACTGCTTTGGAAAACTAGATTGATAAGCAGGAAAAAGCAATGCAGGATCGTCCACCAAGTCAATGAGTTGGCTGAGACGAACCAAATTCACAGGGCCCGCAGCACGGAACAAAGCAGATTTTGGCAAGCTGAATTGTTTGAGTAAAAAGTCAGACAAATGTTCAGAGCAACTTTCCGAAACCTCTAAGCGCAATGCTTGTCCATACTGACGGTGTTGCAAGCCCTTGCGCAAGGCTGTCCGCAAGTTTTCAACTTCTTCCTCATCAACTGACAAGTCTGAGTTGCGCGTGACCCGAAATTGCGAAAACTGTCCGACTTCTCGACCTGGAAACAAGTCATTCAAATGCGCACGAATGACGCTAGACAACAGAACAAATGCTTTGCCATGGCCGGCCACCTTGGCAGGAAGCGGAATGACCCTGGGCAAAACTCTTGGAACTTTGACAATGGCAATGTCGTTGGAGCGACCAAACGCATCCTTGCCAGACAACTGCACAATGAAGTTCAAAGATTTGTTGGCGACTTGGGGGAATGGGTGAGCAGGGTCGAGACCTACAGGAACCAAAAGTGGATTGACCTCACGTTTGAAGTAATCTTTAACCCATTTCTTTTGAACCAAATTTCTATCTGCGTGAGAAAGAATTTTGATGCCTTCTTTTTGTAAACTGGGTAGCAAGACGGCGTTGTACAAACTGTATTGTTCGTTCACCAAATCTCTGGCCGAGTTGTAGACAGTCTCAAATGTCTTGGTGTTGTAAGTGCCTTTTTCGTCACCATTTCGGAATGCCGACATGTGCAAGTCAGCTCGCACTTCGAAAAACTCATCCAAATTAGACGACACAATACAAAGATAACGAAGCCGCTCTAGCAAGGGAACTTCTGGCCGTTTTGCCCAGTCCAATACTCGCTCATTGAAAGCCAATAGACTGCCATCTCTATCTAGCAAGTCTATGCCAGAGCTTGAATCATCTGAAGTCAATGAAGTAGGCTTTCTCAATTGGTCGCATCCATTCTTGAATAAGGAATCTTCCGCACAATCTTAAGTAGGCGTTACCAATATTATTGAGTTAATAAATTTCAATTTGATGACAATTTGATGAATGTCACAAAATGGTGCGTGGCAACACTCAATTGTTACAGACTTTTCTGCATGTGAGAGATGGGCAAGGACCTTCTACGGAACTGCCAAGCTCTAAATCGCAACCAAACAGTTCTGATGAACAGGTGCGAGGACCAAATAGCGATCAAAGAAAAAACAATGTCGCTTAAGAAATGTCCCCCCTGCGCTATTCTCGCCAGGCCAATCAAACCACCCACGACCAAACCCGTAACGAGCCAAAATTGACGTCTCCTTCGAATGCCAAACATTCCCACGGACATGAGCGCAAAGCCAACCGCGGAATGTCCGCTGACAAATGAGCAGTTTGTTTGACAAAATTGGCTTGGCACAAAGACCGGTACAAATGCAGTAGGACCCGCAAAAGCCTGCACATCACGAGGACGCGGGCGCCCCATACCGTCCTTTAAAACTGTATGTACCAAGAGTCCAATGCCAAGCACAACGACGGCAACAACGGCACAAGCACGGCGCCAATTTCTTCTTGAAACTCTGGATGGCATCAAGACAGCCACTGTCAAAAGAAGAATTGAACCAACAAACAAGACGCGACCAACCCATGGCGTGCCGTGATAAAAAACTTTGACCAACCACATCTCATTAGCAGGGAAGTTTCCGTTATTTGCGTAAAACAAATGAGATACCCACAGGTCTAATTCTGGATAAACACTGAAAATCAATGTCGCAAACAAGAACAAGACCATGCAACCTGGTATGCAATGTAAATGTCTTTTCAAAGCCCGCTCGAGAAATGCTTGCATCGAATGAGTCATGGTTTACTCCTCAATAGATCTGGCGTCTTGACTACCGCTAGAGGTCCTATGACCGCCAGAGTCTCCCACTCAGCAGGCCAATGAGGCTTGATGTTCTTGACCAAAGCCATCTCGCCAGGCAATGGCTCTCGTCTTGGCGCCTCTTGTTGTCTGTAAGTGGCAAATGAAGGAAGATGAACGTGCCATTGAACAATGGTGTTGGTGTTATCACGAAACTTCAAAGCCAGGCCTTGCACAGGTGCTTGGATTGTTTGCGCCCACCAAGGCAATACAACGAGTGCTAAGACGCTGGCTTGAAAAACCGAAAAAGAAATAAACCCAAACCCTTGGGTCATGTGAGTGTTGGCAGGCTTCACAATGCGCAACAAATAATTCAAGGAAGGAGCAACATACAGCAGCAAGGGAATTGCAAACAACCAAGCCTTCATCTGGGTTTGTGGCGAGCCCTCTAACAAGGTCTTGTAAAACACGTCTGTCACCCATTCAGGATGTTGCTGTAAATAACTGGGTAGCAACAGCATTGCAGTCAAACCAGATATTGCAACAGCCCAGGTCAAGGCCCACATGCGGCGGCTTGCAGACAATGCAGCAGAAGTTAGCAACAGGCATACAGCAGGGCCGGCATACAACAAATAATGTGGCAGCTTGGTATTGGCGATGCTGAAGAAACAAAACACAAAGGCAAACCAAATCCAGGCGTATTTGAAGACAGGTTGTTGCCATTGAGTTCGAACATTGGCAATGGCACTCAAACACAAGGTCGACCAAGGCAACCACAACAATGGCAAAGCAACTAGGAAGTAAGCCCAATGGCCTGAGTGCCCCTCCATGCTGCCCATGAAACGCTCGACGTTGTGCTTCAAGAGAAATCCATTGATGAAATTTTGGCCATGCCTTGCGTAGGCATAGAGGTACCAAGGACAAGACACTGCAAGCAAAATCAGCCAGGCGACCCCATCAGAGAACAGCGCCTTAAGAGGCGCGCGCGCTTGAGGCATGAGCAAGCCGTAAATGGCCAATGTGCCCAATGGCACAACAATGGCCACAGGCCCTTTCACCAAAAGTCCCAAAGCAACCCAGAGGGCTAACTTTCTGCGGGACGCAACACTGTTGGCACTGATGACTCGCCAGAGATCTATAAAAATCAAGACGAAAAAAAGACCCAATAAGGCATCTGCTGTAGCGGTTCTTGCCATCGCCCAAGGACCCAAACTTGTGGCTGAAATGACGGCAGCCAATAAGCCAGCACGCGGGCCCCAAAGCTGATGCGCAAACCGGGCCAACGCCAGACTTGCCAGCCAACCAGACAGCGCCGAAGGCAATCTAAAGGCAAACTCGTTTAAACCAAAAATAGACGCACTGATCGCTTGTAACCAATACACCCCAATTGGTTTGTCAAAGCGGTCCAGTCCGTTCAGGGTGGTATGACTCCAATCACCAGACACCAACATCTCACGCGTGGCTTCCGTGAATGCACCTTCATCCACATCAAATAACAGCGCTTGGTCTAGCCCTAGCAAAAATAAGCCAAGCAAGGCCAGAGCACCCAACACCCATTTAAGCGTCAATGAATTGGGTTGATCACTTGATAACATGCCAAGCCTCGTTGGGAGGTGTACTGACGTCGTTCAGCGTGTGATATGAATTGAATTTTCCGGCATCGTAATAAGTGCGCATCAATATTTCTGCAATGACACCCGTTGTCAAAAGTTGCACGCCACTGACCACAGCAAAGAATCCGAGAAACATCAAGGGTCGATTGCCAATCGATTCACCCATGAACTTCAAAATACCAAGGTAAGTCAAAATCAAAAAACCTATGCCTGTCACGATGCTGCCAAGTCCGCCGAAGAAATGACCTGGCCGTGAACCAAAACGCAAGAAATAGTGAATAGACAGAAGGTCGAGCAAGACTCTGAATGTGCGCGAGAGGCCATATTTAGATTGGCCTTTCATTCGAGGAAAATGCGACACAGGTATTTCTGCCATTCTCATCGGCGATGTCACGGTGGCCAACCAAGCCGGAATAAACCGGTGCATCTCACCATACAGGCGCACCTTTCGCAGCACAGAAGCTCTAAAGGCTTTCAAGCTACAACCAAGGTCTTGAAAATTAAGTCCACTCACATTGCGAATCAAACGATTGGCTAATTTTGAAGGTATCTTTCGAAGCCACAAACCATCTTGTCTGTTTTGGCGCCAACCTGCCACCATGTCGAGGTCATTGGACAGCAAATGCTGAACCAATTTTGGAATGTCACGCGGGTCATTTTGCAAGTCACCATCCATGGTCACAATCACATCACCTCGAGCGGCATCAATGCCTGCCTGCATCGCGGCTGTTTGCTTAAAATTACGGAGCAAACGAATCAGACGAACGTGCGGTCCAAGCTTTTTTGCTGCCAAATTCAATTGATTCCAAGTAGCGTCACTGCTACCGTCATCGACCACGATCAATTCCCATGGAAATGGGTAGTTCAACAATGCACTTTGAACCGCTTGTATCAAATCAGCGGCCAACTCTTCTTCGTTGTACATGGGCACAACAACAGAAAGCTGATGTGACAGCACTGGGGCATCTACCTTCAAGGTCAAGTGCTCGGAATTAGACATGAGCACCATCCTGCTTTGATTTGAAATTTTCTAGTCGCAATGCGTTGAACGACAAGGCCACCACCGCGCCCAACAAAGAAATACTCAGAAAGAAGATGTGGGTTAACAAAACGCTACCCATTAGGCCCTTCATCTCTTGCCAAGTTAGACCCAAGCCAGTCCAAACGCCAGCTTCGTAAGTACCGAGCCCCGCGGGACCTGTCAATGGCAACATCGCAGAAAGCTCACCGGTCAAAGCGCCCCGCAAGGTTTGAAAGCTGTCTAAACCTGTCAAATTTGAAAGCAGCAGAGAAACAACCAGTATCTTGACAATCCAGTTGGCAGCAGACCAAAACCAACCCCAAGCACTGGATCTCTGGTGCAAAAATGACCTTACTTGTCGAACCAAAAAGTGGCGAGATCGCAGCAGTCGAAGCCACCATTTTTTGGTTAAAAAACACAAGCTGATGACAAGCAGAAAAGCCGCAATTCGCAACTCAGCGCTAAAAAAAGGCAACAACAAAAATGCCAGTGAAAGCAATACGATGCCGTCTTGGAATCTCAACCACAACAAGCTTCGAATACATTGTTGCAATGACACATTCAGTAATTTTTGCACCAATACCGGATAACCTAATTCACCGACTCGGAACGGGACAAGCACCACAGCGGCATTGTGAAGAAACGT
>ENA-OSIY01002127-OSIY01002127.1-marine-metagenome-genome-assembly--contig:-NODE-2127-length-10402-cov-8.497240_pt1 | contig 10402 bp, 16 predicted proteins | sample MGYA00237884_ERZ534233 | MGnify/ENA primary metagenome ERZ534233 (study PRJEB26412, sample SAMN06343840) | marine metagenome | isolation source: estuarine water | place: USA: Columbia River Estuary... | reverse complement strand
GCCGTCCCATTTGGACACATTACAGTATACTGAACCTCTAAAGGTTGTTCTAATTTTTCTGAGTAATATCCTTGATAAATGTTATTTTTAAAATAAACTTTTTCTCTTACAGGTGCAAACGCAAAAAGAGGCAATAATAGTAGTAGTACGAATTTTTTCATACTAATAATTATATTAATTCTATTAAATGATTCTGTCGGTTACTTCAATACCATTGATTATTTGATTGATTCTATTTTTAGCTCTGTCGCTAATTGGAATTGGATTACCTTCTTCATCAATTCTAACAAAAGTTGTTTTAGTATGAAGAATCACGGTTTGAGTTCCTGTATAAACACTATGTGACCTTGCTTCTAAATAAAGTGTAATTGATGTGTTCCCAACTTTAATGGGTTTACCATATATTTTTAATAGTTGACCTTCTTTACCAGGTTTAATAAATCTACATTCATCTAATGATACCGTAACTAATCTTGGTGAATCACAAAGTTGCATTGATAAAGCTGATGCTGCTGAATCAACCCAAGCAAGAATCTTACCCCCAAATAAATTTCCGTGAAAACCCAAATCTGATTTTTTAATTGGGTGCGTGTTCAATAATTCCATACAATAAAGATAAAAATATATTATCATTAATCAAGGTATTTATTATTAATGATATTACGTTTTAAGGAAAAAGAAGATTTGATTGAAGCAATGCCTGAAATACTAAAGGAAACAACACCTTGCTTAAAATTTATATCTGAAGAGGAAATTGAATTACCTATTTATGTTCCAATGACAACGTATATTGATATGGAATCAAACGCACTTCCGATGGGAACTATGGACATTAAATTAATACCATTACATTATAAACCAATGATATCAACAGGTGATTGGGTCCCAACTTTACAAATTAAAATAATTGTATCCAATATGAAATTTAAAAATGAAGATTTTGAAGAACTTTTTAAAGTTTTTGCACCTGTTGCTGGTAACAATATGAAATATACACATTTTTTGGTACCAATTACTGCAAAAATTAATGATTATTTTCGCTATTGTAATATGAGAAAAATTCCTTATAATATATCTGAATTAAAATGGAAAGATTAATAGAAAGTATAGATTCCGATACTAGAATGATAGTAAAGGATATTATTAGAATTATTAAAAATGGTGATGAAGGTAGTTGGGAATTACCATCAGACATCAGTGATGAGGAATACTACCCTTATGATATGACCGTATTTTTTGATTGGAATTTCAATTGGAAAGAAGGGAATCAAAAATATTTTATTGACGGTGATTACGATGACGAAACAGAAAGCATGCAAGTTGTGGTATTTTTAAACAAAGATTTTTACCCTGAATTGATGTATGATTTGGTTGCAGATTTAAACGATATTATCGCACATGAATATGAACACCATAAACAATATTTGGGATTGAGACCCGATTCTGAAGTTAAAATTAAAGGTAAACAACCTAAGGATTACAAATATTATTTACAATCTCACGAAATACCTGCAGTTTTACAAGGATTTAGGAGGGTAATGAAATTAAGAAAAACTGGTATTGAATCAGTTATTGATGGTTGGTTACAAAGAAATATATCTAATCAGGATATGAGTGAAAAAGACCAAAAAAAGTTGAGGTCAGAATTAATCAAACAATACGAATTGAGATATGGTAAAAAGTGAATTGGAAAAATTGTCACTGATTGAACTTAAGAATTTATGTAAAAAAGAAGGTTTGAATTTTGATAAGACAAGAGAACAACTTATCTTTGCATTGGACGAATACTTTAAACCAATGAGAATTAAACCGGCAACGACAACAAAATCAGTTAAGTACAAGACAAAGGCAATTAAACTTGAGGATAGTCAAGCGTTAACTGAAATGGGTAAATTAGTTGAGAAAAAACTTGCCCGAAGAACATATTACGCAAATGGTAATATTCATTTTGAACTGTTAGATTAATTTTTGTATTTTTCAGCCAAAGAATTGAACATTCTTTTTAATACGTGTCCACCAACAATAATACCTGTGGCTTCTGATAAACTTTTGGCAATTGTATCAAAATCAATATCCGAAACATTATAGGATTGTAAGAATTTTGTAAATTCACCCAATATTGGTAATAAAAAAGCGTAACCTATAATATCGGTACCCCTCCAAAAACTTGAACCAACCGCTTTTAATATCTTTGAAAATTTCGTTTTTAAACTTTCGGTGAAAGAAACGGCATCAATTAATTCATTTTGTAATCCCTTTTCTTCGACCTCATTTTCCATCTTGAGAATATCCTTTGTTTCAAAGAACACAACCATAATTGCGGTCAATGCCAACATTTTAATATCAGTATCACTCAATCCTGAATAGTTTTCATGTAAATGCTCAATAACGTGATTTAACACAACACCAATTCCTGCACCATAGGTAACACCGAATCTAAAATTAAAATTCATAGAATTTTTAAGGTCGTTTACAACATCAACCGTATATTGTTTAAACGATTCAACTTTTCTAATAACATCAGATTTGAAATTTTCTTTCAAAATAATCCTTTGTTGTTCTTCAGTTATAATAATCTCCATATTTATATATAAATATATTATACTTAATAATTATGTCGTTAAATCCGCAATTAAAACAAGGTGATAGAGTAGTTTGTTACTACATGGAAGGTGAAACATCAAATGTTCCCATTGGTACTACAGGTACTGTTACAAAAATAGTACGAGTTCCATTTGGAATGGGTACTCAATACAGTGTTAAATGGGATAATGATTCTAGTTTAGATTTAATACCTGAAACAGATGCATGGGATTTTGAATCTGAAAATGTATTAGGTGAATCTATGGAAAAATTTGTCAATGTATTAGTTGATGATGGTTTAAATCCTGACGATTTTGAAGACGAAATTACAAAGTTAAATGATGATGATATTACCGATGAATTTTTAAGGAACATTGACCGAAAATTATTAAAGTCAGGTGATAAGACTGAAAATGTAAAAAAATATATTGACAAATATCTTAAATCTTTAGATGATAGAAAAGATATTGAATCTGAACCAAATGATGATTTTGACGAAGATGAATTTATGTATGGTTCAGAAGAACCAATTAAATCTAAAATTGGTAAAAAACAATATATAAAAGAATTGATGCCAATGCAAGTTGAGTTATTAAAATTACAACAAATGGTTAAAAACTCAGGAAAACCATTTGTTGTTGTTTTTGAAGGTCGTGATTCTGCCGGAAAAGGTACAATGATTAGAACTCTAACACAATATTTGGACCCAAAATATTTTAAAGTAGTTGCCTTAGGTGTTCCAACACCTGAAGAAAGAAAAGATTGGTTTAATAGATATAAAGACCAAATGGAACCAAATAAAATAATTTTCTTTGATAGAAGTTGGTATAACAGAGGAATTGTGGAACCTGTGATGGGTTATTCATCTGAAGATGAATATAAAGATTTCATGGAAAATGTTTATCCATTTGAAAGAAGTTTAGTTAGTGCGGGAATACCATTATTTAAATTTTGGTTTTCAATCACACCTGAAACACAAGAAAAAAGATTTAATCTTAGAAAGTCATCTCCATTGAAGTATTGGAAATTTTCACCAAACGATGCCAAGTCATTAGAAAAATGGGATGATTATACTGAATACAAGAAAAAAGCGATATTGGCAACAAAAACAGCTTCGCCTTGGTACATTATTGACACTAACGATAAAAGAGCGGGTATTTTAAATGCTCTACGTGTAATTTTAAATAATACTGATTATCCTGGTAAAAATGATACACATATCGGTATGACGTATCCTGAAATTGTAACCACAGTTAAAGAAGATGCGTTACATGAAATGACATTGACCAAAAAATCAAAATTAATTCAAGAGTCAAATGAATTAAATAAGATGTTTAGAAGGGATGACGCTTATAGTAATATTGAACCAAAAGATTGGGATACAATAAAACAATATGTTGAATTTTTAAGAAAATCAGGAATTGTCAATATGTTTCAAGCAGCGTCTTTTTTATATGCACCATTAGAATGGATTATGGACCAAGCTAAATGGGATGATATGGATGAATACTCTGAAGCAGCATTTGAAAGTTTGGTTGAACTGCAACCAAAAATTCAAAGTATTATGGTAAATGCGACAATGAAATCAATGGGTGACGAGGAATTTGACCTTTCAAAAATCAACAACAAATTAAAAAAAATAGCAACTTATGTTATTGAAGATTTGTTTGAAAACTGGTCATAAAGTTTTCTTGTAATCTTCCCATAAAAATCCATTACGGTCTTTTTCTGATAAATGCGGGTTGTCCGTATAATTTTTAACAAAATCATCAAATTTTTCAACACTACTATACAACATAGATTTTTCATGTTGTGGTGAGTAAGGTGAGTCCACAAAATATTGAATAACCGTATTTGGTTCCATTGTAATTAAACCATTTGCATAACCTCTCGGTACCATTACCGCATGGTCTTTATCTACCTCAAATATCAAAGATGTCCCAAAGTCCCAATGTGTTTTATCTATACACATTACAAACTGAAAAATTTTACCTGAAACAACTTTTAAGTATTTTGATTGTTCAAATGGTTCTAACTGAAAATGGAGTCCTCTAATTGTATGAATTAAAGGACTAATGCTTGTATTAACTTGGACCCAGTGTTTATCTAAACGTTGGTCGTGTTTCATATGAAGTGGTGATGGGCAAAAATTACCCCTATCATCACCAAAAGTTTTGTGTTCTGTAATAAAAGGAAATTCCATGATTAATTTGATAAGGGAGCTTTAATTGGTGGGTGGGATTGATAGTTTTCGTATTTTTTATTTTTAGATTTTATTCTCCATAAAATAGTTGTTGACGGAATATCTGTTTGTCTTGACGCTTCCACCAAACTTTCATAAATAATATTATCAATTATAACTTGTTTCATATTTGTTGGTTTTTTTCCTTTTCTACTTTCACTTAATTTTTTTTTGGTCTCTTCCGAATGTTGTTTACCAAAAAATGGATTATTCGTCCCTGATTTATCTCTACAATTTATACAAGTATTATTAGTTGGTTTAATTTTAACACCACATTCACAGTATTTGAAACTTGTTCCACCTTTCCAATTTGGATTCTCTTCACCTTCATAACTTCTTCTGTGTTCTAACTGTTTTTGTACAACATCTTTCGGGATGGTTTTATCTCTCCAATACCCAACTTTACCAAACATCCCATTATTTTCACCCTTTACTTTATTTGAACGTTCCATCCTTTCGTTATCGGATAATGAGTTCCAGTATTGTTTAGTTCTATTTTTTTGACCTTCTTTCCATTCATCTGAATAGTCAATAAATTGAGAATTATCCCCACCTGTTCCACCATCTGTCAAATTATACCCATTAGCAACACTTTTCTTTTCTTCAATCCAATATTTCTCACGTTCATTTAATTCATCTTTAGTAGAACATCTTTCTATTATGGAACGCTCAAAATTTTCAATCCCATATTTGTTAATGGCATATTTTAGTAATTTACCACTACCCCAATATGAACCTAATTCATCTGATGAATGTTGTCCGATATAGAGTTTTCCGTTTACCTTATTTTTTATTTCATATATAATCATAGTGTTGATATTTTTTAGGTTTACCCTTTAATATAAATATATATGATTTTAAAAAAATTAATTAGACAATGGCATTTTTATGGTAGGATGACTTTGATATCCTTCAATTTTAAAATCCATAATTAAACAACTATTTAAAAATTCATCAATACCTTCGTTAAAATTAACTTGGTTTGACATGACTAATTTTGGTAATGGATATGGTTCTCTTGTTCTACGAGGCACTCCAAAATCATCTAAACAGGACATTTTCCCACCATCACTCCAAACTGGAGTGTTTGGAAAATTAGGTAAATTAACTATACCACTACTAAATTCTTTTTGTATTTCCTCAGAAACCATATTAAGTCGTTCCTCTAATGTATAATCTCTACCAATTTGTTCTTTAACACCATCAATTTGATTCAAATAGATATGGCAATCACCTAAATTACCAATTAATTCATCTGGAACCATATTTACAATTTTACCAATAATCTCTAAAAGAAGTGCGTACGATGCAATATTAAATGGCAAACCCAATGGGACATCATTTGACCTCATATTAAACATTAGAGAGATTGCTCTGGTTGGTAAATTATTTTCTTTCCATAATCTATCTCTACCTTCTTTTGTTAAAGGGTCCAATCCGTAAGGTTGTAACAATAGTCCTCTCTCACCTTCACTTAACTCTCTTGTATAAACTTGAAATCCATAATGACAAGGTGGAAGAACCATATGTTCTAATTCACCTACATTCCAGCTTGAAACCATTAATCGTCTTGAGTCAGGATTTGTTTTAAGGTCGTTGATTAGGTTTGCGATTTGGTCTATTTGGACATCGTTGTATTTGTGTCCAAAGTTACCATCATTCAAACTTTCAAATTGCTTAGTATTCCAACTTCTCCATTGCTTACCATACAGGGGCCCTAACTCACCCCACTTCTTAGCAAACTCATCATCGGTTTTGATTTTGTCAATGAATTCTTCTATTGTAAATGGTTCAGTTAATGTTCTATTTTTCTTAGAATTCTCTAATAATTTGGTTTTACCAACATATTCACCTTTATTATATCTTTTAATATAGGCTTGGTAAGCATCACCGTTCCAGATGTTGCAATTATTGTCAACCAGGTACTTAATATTAGTATCTCCTCGTAGGAACCAAATTAACTCAGTAACCATGGTTTTCCATGCCATTTTCTTGGTCGTTAAGAGAGGAAACCCATCTTTCATATTGTGTCGAACTGTGTAACCAAAAATACTTAAGGTTCCAGTACCAGTTCGGTCGCTCTTTTCAGCTCCATGTGTTAGGATTGTCTTAAGCAAATCCGTGTATTGTGTATCTAGCTTGTTCATATTATTTAAATACTTTAATTTTAGCGTCAACTTCTGTTAATTCTGACCAGGTTCCAAGATAGGTTACTGCTCTAACCTTTCTATTGTCAATCCAAACATATTCTTGGTCGTCCTTGATTCTTGGCTTATCCATTACTAATCCATGATAATTAAAACCATTAGTCTTTAACCAATTTTCAGTAACTTCCCGGTCCTTGCCTTCACGAGCAGTAAAAAATGTAATAATATGACCTTCACCATACCATTGATTAATAATTGCTAACGAATCTGGATAAACCTTAGCCGTTGAGTATAAATGAGACTCTTCGTTTTTAATATCTTCGCAGATTGTTCCATCTATATCGATTAAAAAAACTTTAGTCTGCATTAGATCCTATTTTTTTAATTTGATAAGAGTACCCTGAATCAGAGTTTACCTGAAATCTTCTTCTCATTTCCTCTGCTGCTTGCTCAGTTTCAAATTCCATTACTTCACTAGTGCTGTCCAATAATATAACTGGAAGATGCGAAGAGTTTTCATTGGATTTTATCATTTTTACAATTACGTAGCTCATATTTAAAATTTTAAATTAATGTTTATATTATTTGAGGTGTCACTCCAAAATTCATAAGTATCGCCATCTTTAAACTTATTTTGACCACTTGCTATTTCATCTGTAACTTTCTTGGCAGCGGCTTCTTCTATTTTACGTAGATCCGCCCGTAGATCAGCATTAATTTGAGTAAATACTTCATCTTCCCAGCTTGCTGAAATACCGCTATCTGAAACTAATACAGTCTTATCTGAATTAATAACAAACCATTTATATCCAGTCATACAACCAGCTAAAAATAAAAGCCGACTTTCAGGATCTTCTCCATACTTATCGACTAGTCTGTCAAATACTTTAAGTCCAATATCAATTACATCCATTTTGTTTCTGAAGTTTTCTGATTGTATAGCTGTCTAACTAACTTACCTAATTCCATATCATTTGGATTTTCATCAAGTAGATGGGTTTGAATTACTAGAAAATTTCCTTGAAGACTATTCCAAAAAACTCGGCTTGCTTCATTAAGAGCCTCTTCGTCTTTCATATAGGTAATATTACCAGTTTTATCAATTTCAATTAATTTTTCGCCAGCATCATTGATTGTAAAAAGATATTCTGGTTGTACTAATTTAAGTTCGCCAATTGGCTCTAGATTTTCTTGATTTTCCATATTAATAGGTTTAAGATATTTTACTATAGTCAATTACTAAAGTTTATTCATAAAAAAAGCTGCCAGTAATAGCAGCTTTTTCTGAGTTGGAGCTCTAGGTTCCAAAGGAATCCTATTATACTAAGTCCTTAGACTCAATTAGTGTATAGGTAAATGATTTACCATGAACTGCAGCGGCCTTACGGCAAATTACCATAAAAGACTCAAAGTCTGCAGCTTTTTTAAATACTTGACAACCTTCTGACCAGTTTTCAACATAAGTTGAATCTGCACCAGCTTTATGAATATTAATTCCAAAAATTCCTTCTTGGATTTTGTTTTCATCGTATTCCATGTCTTTATCAGCATCACGATATACTTTAACTGGTTTTGCTTGTTTAAGAGCTTCATATTTACCTTGGTGTAAACCTAGGGTATGTGAACCTCTATATTGACCTTCAACTAGTCGTGCAACTCCCGCTGCATTATGGTATTCCATAACTCCCTTTTTACCAGGATCTGTTGTACATGGCCATTGGTGAAATTTCCAAGCACCACCTTCTTTATATGATACAGTAAGCTGATCATCGAAAGCGTTTGTAACCTTCTGGCCAGTTGCAGAATTTCTAACGCCTACGATATTAACATCAAAATCTTTTGCACCTTCAAACCACGCATAGCCTTTTGCTTTAACAGCGGCTTCTATTTGTTCTCTTGTATATGACATAATTATTTAAAAAATTTTTTGATTAGAACCAATTTCTTGGATCAGCTTTCTTTGCAGCTTTTTTCAATTCGTTAGCTGCTCTATTTGCTAAATCTTCTGCTTCTCTTGCTGCTTGTTCAGCTGCACGTTTAGTTTCTTCTGCTACTCGTTGTGCCTCTGCTGCAGTTGCTCTAGCTGCTTCATCTGCTAATCTCTTAGTTTCAGCGGCTTGTCTTTCTAATTCTCTAGCTGCGGCTGCTGCTTGCTCATCGGCAATACGCTTAGCATCTTCAGCTACTTTTCTAGCTTCTTCAGCTGCGGCCTTTGCAATACGATCAGCTTCTTCTGCTGCTCTTTGTGCCTCAGCTGCTGCAACTGCTGCTGCTCTTTGTGCTTCAGCTGCTGCGATCTCAGCTTGTCTATGAGCTTCTTCTGCTGCCTTTTGCGATTCGGCTGCTACTAGTGCAGCGTCTTCTGCTATTTGATTTGTATCAATACTTACACTTAAGTCAACATCAAGACCAACTAAAACTGCTACTTCACCGCTAACTCCGATTGTTGCAACTCCATCTACATAAGTAGCTTCGCCACCTCCACCGATTCCAACTTGTTCTCCAACCGATACTCCTGCACCAGCTGTAACTGAGCCTTCTCTTAAATCAACTGTTCCTTCTCCATCTACTCCTACTGATGTTCCTGCTGATACGCTTCCATTTGCTACTACACCTTCATCACCTGCTCTTACTTCAAGGCTAGCTTCGTTTCCGGTTTTAACATAGGCATCTACTGTACCACTAGCACCAAATCCTTCAGCATTGGCTTGACCTTCTACTGTGATATGAGCTTCAGTTGTATCTGAATAATTTGCTTCTACGTAAACGTTATTTCCATCTAATCCACCTTCAACTGATGCTTCAGTTCCAGTTTTAACAGATACTTCAATACCTATCGAGGCATTTTCATCTCCTGTTGATACTCCTGCAGATGCAGTTGTTGTAGTATCAATTGATGCACCGCCTGAAGTTCCATCTGAATGTACTTCGGCTGAATTGTTGTTCTCAAAATTTGAGTTTGTTTCTGTTGACATAATTTATTTTGTTTTTTATTTTGTTTGTAATTCGCTAACTGCAGCTTCAACATACTTATCTCTTTGTTGTTGAAGATACTCAATTCTATCTAACAGAATTTGTTTATCCTCCTTATCCGTTTGCTGGATATAGGCTTTTTGTTCTTCATATAGCTTTTGCCAATAAGCAACCCGCTCTTCCATCATTTTACCCTGATACCAGATAATTCCTACCATAAGTACTATTGTAAAAGATTGCTCTTTAAGTTTAGAAAAGAACGTATCGGTAAATCCGCCAATTGGTGTTTTAGGTTCTGCCATTATGATTTTATCTTTTTCCTTCATGAACTACCTTTAGTCCATCATTTCTGTCAATATACATGTATTCACATGACACTAAACCAAATTCTTCAAAGTGATCTAAAACTTCATCAGCTGAAAATTCAGAACAAGAGTAAATATCAAATTGAAAAAAT
>ENA-OSIY01002126-OSIY01002126.1-marine-metagenome-genome-assembly--contig:-NODE-2126-length-10403-cov-6.289367_pt1 | contig 10403 bp, 8 predicted proteins | sample MGYA00237884_ERZ534233 | MGnify/ENA primary metagenome ERZ534233 (study PRJEB26412, sample SAMN06343840) | marine metagenome | isolation source: estuarine water | place: USA: Columbia River Estuary... | reverse complement strand
TGATACGGCGACCACCGAGATCTACACCTCTCTATTCGTCGGCAGCGTCAGATGTGTATAAGAGACAGGTAGATAATACATCTTCGTGATTTTCAAAAACACTGCTTTTTAATTTGAAATCATAACGATATTCACCACTTTCAAAAATTGATGAATATGGAATGTAATATTCTGCTTCTACAATAGTTTCTTTTACTTCTGAAACATTTTCTGAAACAATTGAATCTACGAATTTTAAATTAGTAATTCTTTTATTTGAAATTTTTTCTGAGATTTGTGATTTAGCAAAAGTTTCGTTTAAATCGCTTATAGTTATTTTAGCTTCTAAAACAGTTCCGTTATCTAATGTAATAGATAATTTTTTAGTAAAATCTTTTTTGTTTGATTCACTTATAAAACTTGATAATTTTTTCATATTAGTATATAAAATATTTTACTTATATATTAAATATAAAAACTCTTTATTTGAAATTTTTAGAGAGAGACTAACAATTAACATATATAAAAATATAAACTTTTGTTTTAAATAAACTTTTATTTATTTTTTAGTATAAAAATGAGAATAATTGTGATAAAATTTGGTTTATTAAATTAAAAACAGTATATTTGTATTGTTAATAATTATAAAAATAAAATAATTTATGAGAAGATTAAAAATATTATTAAGTTCAGTAAAGTTAAAAATGTTTGTTTTGGTTATATTAAGTGTTGGTTTAATTTTTAATGTGTATAAAAAAATTCAAGATGGTAAAATAGTTTATGATGATAGTGTTTGTTGTGTAGATAGTACCAATATTATAAGTCAAGAAGAATTTCTTGAAATGAATTCTGATATTGAATCAAATGGTGATTGGTATGTTGCAAATCGTTTTGGATATTTGGGTAAATATCAATTAGGAAGACAAGCATTGGAAGATGTTGGTTATGAAAAAAAATGGATTAATAAATTGATGGATTCGCATAAACTTGTTTTTGTTAAAGGTGATGATGGAAAAGTTAGAAAAGAATATACATTTAATAAAAAATTATTTCCACCGCACAAACAAGAAGAGGCTATTAGGAAATATTTAAATAAAATGGAAAACCATTATTTAAAAGAGCATATAGAAGAATATGTTGGTAGAGAAATTGATGGTGTTAAGATAACAAAAGCTGGTATTTTAAGTGCTTCTTTTTTTGGTTATACAAAAGTTAAAGCTTTTTTAAATAGTATGGGTAAAACTAATAAAAAGGATGGTAATGGTTATTCAATAAAAAGAAGATTAGAAGTTTTTGAAAATTGTGATATAAATTAAAACATTTCTTTTTATTATTTCTATAATAATAGAAATAATAAAAAATAAATATATGAATAGATACATTGAAGCAGTGAAAGAATTTCACGAAACATTTAATCATCCGATTAATGAAGATTATAATAACATATCATTAAAGGTTCGCCAATTAAGAGTTAAATTAATTTTTGAAGAATTGCAGGAATTGGCAGAAGCATTAGATGTTAAAGGAACATTTAATGATTTGTGTCTTCAAAATATTAAAACTGAAACAGATGGTGATAATATAAATGATGTTTTGGTTGTCGATAGCTTGGCTGATATCCAATATGTTCTTTCAGGTGGAATTATTGCATTAGGACATTATCTTAAATTTGATGAAGCGTTTGAAGAAGTTCATAGTTCAAATATGAGTAAGATGTGTAATACGCAACAAGAGTTGGATGATAGTTTAAATTTTTATAAAGATAAAAACATTGAAGTTTATAGTGTTCAAAAAGGTGATGGTTGGATTGTATTGAGAACAGAAGATAATAAAATTTTAAAGAATTTTCATTATCAAGAAGCAAAGTTAGATAAGTTTTTATAAAATTTGAAAGAGAAGCTAAATAAAGCTTCTCTTTTTTTATATATATTGAAAATTATACTAATTATAAATGGCAACCCCTTTATACAATTATCTTCGTGGTTCTTCTAATAGTTCAAATCCTAATCCTAATTCAAGGTCTTATAATACTTTTGTATTTCCTTCAGCATCAGAAGATATTTCACAAGCATATCAAAATGATAATTATAGAATGAATTTTTCTAAATTTACACTTTTGAAATTAGATTTATCTAAAATGGATTTGGAAAATTCTGATATTTTCAATACAGAATCAACAAGAGTTATTACTGACAAAGGTGACTTATTAGTTAATCACTTAAGAAATTATGTAGCAAATGAGGATGTTGTTATTAGAGAATCTATTTTAAATAGTAATACTAATTTTTATAATCCTAATGAGATAAGAACAAATACTGAAAAAATATTTTGGAAATGGTTAAGAAAGACAGGTCTTATAGAATTTGAACCCGCTTTGCCAAATAATGAATATATTGAAAGTCAAGATTTTGCTATTGATGATACATTAACAGATGATTATTTTAAAGAGTATGTATGGAAAGAAAGAAGTGTTATATCTTTTACAATAGGTAATATCATAAAAATAACATCAGAATTTTCTAATAAAGACCCTTATGATAATATTGATAAAAATATTTATAAAGTTATAGTTACTACTGATAGTAATATTAAACCAAATGATAGAATAACATTGACATCTAATGGTACTATTAATATAGGTTTTAAAGGTGATATGGATTTTACGGTTTTTAAAGTAGAAACCGATAGTTTAGGTGAAACGATTTCTGATAAAAATAATATTATTTATATTTATTCTAAACCAACTCTTATTTGGAATAATTATGCAGTTGCTTCTTTGAAATTGAAGTATGATAAAGTTTTGAAATATATTGGAGAGATTTCGTCAATAAATAATGTTCAATCTGCTGATAAATCTTATACAGAAATCACTGCTTATATACCCGACCAAGCGGGTGCTACTCCTGACGTATTGTTTAGAGTTAGAACGGATTCTAATTATTCGCCTTCTATGCAATATCCTATAATTCCTTCACAAGACCAACCTGAAATTGTTGGTGGTGAGCAATTTACATCACCTATCGTTGTTAAACCTGCTGATTACCCAGGAGACCAATATGCTTATTTTGATGCCGACCAAAAGTATATCAACAGTGGTGGTTTAGAAGATAGAAAAAGTGGTGCATATTTTGGGGTATATGAATCAAGTAGAAAGGCTACAAGAGTAGTGTCTGCACCTTATGTATATCCTGAATTTGATGGTGTTGAATTAGATGGTATAACGGTTGATTTTGATACATCGCATTATGTTAAGATGAATCTTCCAACAAAAACATCTAATGATTTTGATACATTTAATTCACAATCATTTAATAATGTTGCCCCTAATGATTTTGAATTTAATGTTATTTTATGGTATTATGATGTTGAAGATAAATCTTTTTTAAATGAATCAGAAACTACTAATACGGTAGTTACTAATAGTGGTAGTAGTAGTGTTTCAACAACTACTAATATCGTAACTAAACAATCATCAACAGTAAATAAAGATAAAGGTGTTGGTACTAATTTATATGGTATTACTATATTAGGTGGTTTGAATCAAGCTACTCAAAATATTGATACTTATCCTAAATTGGTTGCTAATGGTAATCAAGATGGTTTAAGTTATATTTTTAATTTAAATCTTAATTTTAATATTTCAAGTGAGAATGTTATAGAAACATATGACCCTAATAAAGTATATTCGCAATTTAGTTTTGATTTAATTAATAGTGTTTTTAGAAGAGTTTCATTTACTAATGAAGTTTATATGAATATTAGTACAGATGTTATAAAGATGAGGCAAGATATTGATAAATTATCAACATTGATTTATACACAAACTGATATTAATGTTATTAATTCTAAAATCTCTGATTTGAATAAATTATTGAATATTTATCAAAGAAATCAAATAAGTAATTCTGAATCTATTAGTGTAAGTCTTGATGAGAGTGTTTCTCCACCGACACTTAAATTAAATAGTATTGATTCAAGATATGGTGATGTTATTAAATATCCAATTTCTTTGTTATATAATATTCAAAATAATACTGTTTTAAATACGCAGGTGACTGTTCCCGTTGGTAAAGATTTTTTAATTAATGTAATTAATGATGATATTGCTGATATAAATCTTGATAATAATATTAATATAGTATTATCTAATGATTTGGCTTTTAAACAAACATGTGAATTTAAAATATATCCTAAAAATTCTAAATATAATAAAAAATTAGACATTTCTATACTTACTAATACTGTATCAAATGTTGATAGTATAAGAGGGTATCAAATAGTTAAAGGATTGAATTTACCAATTGATAATAATTTGAATAGTAATGTTCCGACAGATAGTATATTAAAAAGATGGAAAAGTTATCCCGAAATATATCCAAAAAATATAGGAATGAAAAAAATAGGCGATGTTTATTATTTGGTTGTTGAAATTGAGAAAATGATGATTAATATATTTAGAACGGGTGATGTGTTGTTATTACAAAATTTCCAATTAGTTAAAGTTGATAATATACAGACTCCTATTATATCTGATGTTAGTGGTCAATATCAAATAATTGGTGATATTATAAATAATGAATTGAATTTTCAAATTACTGATACAAATTTTATTGATTTGTTTACAGAAATGAGAAAAACTGATACTAATCCTATAATTTATTTAAATAGTATTAATATAACACAGCCATCTACTATTGTTTATAATGTGGGTTATTTGGTATCTATAACATGTAATGATAGAGTTGCTACTAGTATTAATGATAAATATATAGTGGATATTAAACCATTGAGAAAACAAGACTTATAATTAATATATGGGAAATACTAACATTAAATGGGTAGATTTACAAAAAAGAATAGAATTGATTTTTACAGGAACAAGAGTGAAATCATTCAAAGATGTTTTGGAAAAAGATGGTAATGGATGGAATTGGGTATTAAATTTTGAAGATTTGAGAACGGATAATGAATTAATAGTTCATACTAAACTAATTTTTAAATTGGATTCTACTAAAAACTATTTAAGAAAATTAGAATTTTTATATCTTAAAGATATAAACTGTTTATATAAAATAGTTAGATTTGATAGTTTGGGTGATTTGGAAAATGTTATTAATGATATTATCAATAATGATATGTTTGGTGAAAATTTATTAGCTATAAGTAATTTAATGGTTGACCCTGAAACTAAAATCAATAATTATTTATATGAAAATAAGATTGGAAATAAATCTGTATATTTATTTGAATATTTACCAATGAAAACTATAATACCATGTCAAGATTTAGAATTTAATTTTAATATCAATATTAATAATAATATAGATATTAAATTTAAATTGAAAAAAATTGAAAAAAATGATTTTGATATTATTTTCAATAATGGTCGTGAAAAATATATAGTAGAGCAGAAAACATTAAATAATTTAATAAAGGTTATTGGTGAATTTATTATTAATAAGGTTTAGATATTTAATAAAGGAATATTTTCAAATGTTAAACTATATACATTTTTAATAGGTTCAATATAAAAGCCATTTCTTCTTAGATGGTAGGATACCCAATCTAATTGGTGTTGAATTCTATCTCTATCCCATTTTCTCAACAATTCTTTATTTACTTTACCATCTTTTTGGCAAGATTTAATAGTCCAACGAATATCTTCTTCTTTTGCATTAGTCCAAAAAGATATTGATATTTTATTATATTCTGTCCATGCTTTTTTAAATGCTAATTTTTTAGACATTCCATTTTTAATATGAATCCAAGCAGATTTAAGAATTTCTGAACGATTTGTTGTTTCAGTTTTTTCTTTTTTTATCGTATGTGTTAATATTATGTTTGGCATAGCTTATTTTTTTAACTATACAAATATACAAATATTTTTCGATATATACAAACATATAACCAAAAATATTTTAAGAGTATCTTTTTTAATATATACATCAAATTGAATAAAATATTAATGGCAAATAGTTTTGATTTCCTAGAAGTTAAATTTCAAGAGCTTACAACAAATCTTAATAAATGGATTAAAGATTTGTATTCTAAATCTGATAATAATTTAAGCGTAGCATCACCTTATGGTCAAATATTACAGGCTATAACAAAAATATATTCATCTTCTATACTATATTTAAAAAATGTCACTTCAAGATTTGATATAAATAATCCAAATAACCAAGACGTTTATATGATTCGTTCTTTGGCACGCATAGGTGGTTATTCACCATCTCTTAACCTTAGTAGTACGGGAACTATATCATTCTTATTAAGAAGTGGTGTAGATATTACTGATATTGGTAATGGGCAAATTATTATAAGTGATGGTTTATTGATGACTAATAATACAAATGGTCTTAATTATTTCGCTGATTTAGGTGTTGATTATTCAACTTATAATATTGAAAAAGGTAAAAAGATTTATATACCAATTGTTCAAGGTAAAAAAGAAACACAACAATTTACAGGTAGTGGACAATCATTACAATCCTTATCAATAGTTTTAAGTAATTTACAAACATGTGAGCAATATAGAACAAGTATTAAAGTGAATGGTGAATTGTGGACACAGGTAGCATCTTTGAATGATATGTTACCTAATCAAAAATCTTGGTATTCTATGACAGGTATAGATTCGGGTCTTGATATTTATTTCGGAACATCTAATTTTGGTGCTATTCCTCCAATTGGTAGTTTAATAGAAGTTACTTATGTTGTTTCTGATGGTAGTCTTGGTAATTTACCGTCTATAATACCCGATGATTTTACATTTGTTGATGATGTTTATGATGGTTTTGGTGCTACTGTTGATATGACTCAGAATTTTTTAACATATATTGAAAGTGAAATTAGTTTTGGTACTGATGCAGAAACTTCAAAATTTACAAAAGCTATATTACCATATGTTTCAAGGAATTTCGTATTAGCAAGACCCGAACAATATATATTTATGCTTGCGAGATTAGGTGAATTTTCACAAATAGATGCTTATACCACTGAAAAAGATAGTGAATTTGATAATCAATTATCAAATGATGATTCTGTTATTTATTTGCTTTTAGTTCCTAATATTTCATTATTTCTAACAGGTGGTAATTCATATTTCGATTTAGATGTAAAATCATTTTATTTAGATGATATTAAAAAGGCAAAGGTTGAAACTTGGTTGAGAAAACAAGGTATTATGTGTATAGGAACATCTGTTAAAATTTTAGACCCAACTGTTACTAAATATGTAGTTAATGTTTCTATTAGAATATTTGATGATGCTATTGAAGATAATGTTAGAACTTCTATATTAAATCGTTTAAGTGATTTTTTCGGTAATATTGAAAGAAGAGGTATTATTGATAAATCAGCAATAATTAAAATAATTGAAGAAATAGATGGTATAGATTCTGTTATGGTTGGTTTTATATCAGAAGCTAATGAAAAATATCATGGAGATTTTATTAAATATAAAAATTCTATTATAAAGGATAATCCAAATCAAAACCCTGATAAGATTGTTATGAAAGGGTATGAACCCAATAAAGTTTTGGGATTAGATGCTACATTAGGTGATATTGTTTATACAAAAGATGAATTACCTATCATAAGAGGTGGTTGGTCAAATAGATATGATACAGAGAAGTATCAAGAAACACCACAAAAAAATGGTTTAAGTAGTGTTAATATTTCTATTGTGGGTGTAAGTAGTAAAAAATTATTTAAATAAAAAAAATCTCTTAAATGTTAATATTTAAGAGATTTTTTATTTTATTTTGGTTCGTATACAAAATCTTCTAATTTGTATTTACCATTTCCCCAACTATTTATTTTATTTATCAATTTCTTCTTAATGTCATTTCTTTCATTTGTACATTTGACGAAACCTCCGCCATATCCATCTAAATTATCATAATAATATTCTAATGGAATTGTTTTCTTTTTATTTGGTTCTTCTCCCCTATTTAAAACATTTATATTATTTTTTATATTATCTAAACAAATTCCTTGTAGTGGTTTATTTACTAGATACATATCTAAGTTCCGCATACCACCAATATCATTTTTTTGTATAATATTATATTCTGATGCTAATTTATCAAAAGTAGCCTTTGCTGTTTTCATGTGTTCAGTTTCTTCGAATGTTATATAAACACTTTTTTCTTCAATCATTTTATATGATGTAGGGTATACATGGAATGTTATATTATCTATGATATTACTATCACCTATTTCTTTTCGTATAGTATCTACTATTATCTGTGCTCTATTTGCTGATAATATTGCTAACATTTTTTGCTTTCTATTGACATCTTCGTTTGGGTTATTGCTTGTTCCTAATAGAGTATGTGTTGATATATAAATATCTTTAATTGTGTTTTCTTTACTTGTTAAGAATTTTTTTAAATCTTTGCAAAAATTTTCCATTAATGAGTTTGCTTTTTTTTCTAATATGAAGCTATTATAATTGAATATTAAACTTGTTGGATTTGGTGGAGTAGGCTTTTTTATTGGCTCTGGTTTTGGAACATCGGATTTTATTGGAATTTGGTCAAATTTATAATCTGGTAAAGAAATCTCTACTCTTCTATTTATTTTTTGTCTTTCTTCTTTACTAGAAATTAATAATTTTTTAGTTTCATCAGGTATTTTATAAATAGTATTTATTTGTAATGGTGTGAGTTCTTGGTCATTTTTAATTATTAGACTATCTTGACTTTTTCCTTTCCCTATTATATTGAATTTGATATCAAGTTTGATATTTTTAGATTTTAATACAGATTTTATAGCATTTGATACAGCCTTTGCCCTATTTTCTGATAGGCTTTTGTTGTATGATTCCGAGCCTGTTTTAGGACCTGTTGAAGAAGTAAATCCTGTTATATTAATTTCTTTGCCATTCCATTCTTTTATTATTTTTGGGTTTGTGAAAATATTAACTATATAAGTTATTGCAGATGAAACAGAACTTCTTTTATCTTCTACTATAGATGCTAATAAATCATTTAAATTGCTATTTTCTGAAACATTTCTTGGTAGATTGTTTATAAATTTAAAACTTTGTGAATATTTAGAGTTCCAATCTAATAAATATTTAGATAATTCTTCGTCTGATAATTTTGTAGTATCTGTTATAGCAACACCATTAGTTCCTTCTGTCGCAACAGGAGAAGGTTTTGTAGGTGTTGTTGTAGCTGTTGTTGTAGCTGTTGTTGTAGCAGGTGCTACTATGGGTGTTGCAACTTCTAATATAAAGTCTTTCCATTTTTTAAAATACATATAGCTATGAGTAAAATTTTATATATATATAAAATTTTAATTATTAAAATGAGTGATTTATTTTATAATAAGGATGTAGAAAAAAGTCAAAAAGGTTTAACTCCTGCTACAACACCGCCAAAAAAAACACTAAAAGATAAGTTGATGAATTCGACATTTGTTAAAGATACTTCTAAAGTTGGTGAAGGTATTTTAAAAGATGTTAAAGATTTTGGTAATGGTACATTAGAAACATTGAAGAGTGATTTTACTCCAAAATCTCTAAAAAATAAACAACCGATAATATCACCACAAACATATGGTTATGAATCTGTTTCTATTGCTAATAGAAATACTGATGCTATAACAGGTATATTAAATAAAACATTTGATGGTAATTTGTTTGATGCAGGTGTATCAGCTTTGACTCTTTATAATACGGGAACTAAGTGGAGTATTGCTTTTAAACAAGAGGTTGATAGAAATATTTATCCATTTAAGTATAATTATAGTTATGGTAATAGTGGTGGTAATAGTGGTGGTGATGTAGCTACTCCTGATGAAGAATCTGTTCCACAAAATTCTTTTCCAAAAAATTCTTTTTTCTTAGATGATATAGAAGACCCTACAATTTTAGGTTTCGCACTAAGAATTGATTATACCAATTCTCCATTATTTAATGGTATTGCGGATAAAAACACATTGGTATATGGTGCTAAAAGTTTTATTAATTCTTATATTAAAGAACATAGAGAATTGGCGTATGCTGAATCGTATTTAAAAGAATTTTATGAAATGTGTAATAAAATATTTGTTTCACCTGAACTTGAGTCTGATTTTTATAAAAAAAAATATAAAAATTCATATATTTATGAGATTAAAGGTTTAGAAAAATTGGATAATAGGTTTGTTGACCCTAAAAAAAGTGATACTGAGCATGATGCTTTAGAGATGGTCATTGGTGAAGATTTAAGGATGTATGTTAATAGAATGTATTATCTATATAAAAATCTTATATGGAGTAATAATATGTGTAAAAAACTTATTCCTGAAAATTTATTGAGATTTAATCTTTATATTAAAATTTCTGATATTAGAAATTTTACAAATGGTGTTAAAAAAAATAATGCTGAAAATGAAAATGATGACAATTTAACAAATGCTATAAGAAATGG
>ENA-OSIY01002125-OSIY01002125.1-marine-metagenome-genome-assembly--contig:-NODE-2125-length-10404-cov-8.917885_pt1 | contig 10404 bp, 15 predicted proteins | sample MGYA00237884_ERZ534233 | MGnify/ENA primary metagenome ERZ534233 (study PRJEB26412, sample SAMN06343840) | marine metagenome | isolation source: estuarine water | place: USA: Columbia River Estuary... | reverse complement strand
CTAAATCCATTTGATGTAGAAGTTAATAAATTAGGATATGGTGTGGCACTATTTATGATTGTAGGTAGTATTCACTCTAATCCTCAGTTTATTATAAGATTTTATAACACAGGACAGCTTAGAACTGTTGATCAAAATGATCTTTCTGTATATGGTAATCCCACTGCAGGAGAGAACTTAGATCCTGATGTTGTAAGTAAGTTACCAGCAAACGCAAGAAGAAACACAGATTTTTTAAAAAAATAAAAAAGAATATGATACAAGGACAGACAAAAACAGAAGCTCAATATAGAGCAGTTATAATGGATAGTTCCTCAAGTTTGAAGGAATTCTCTCAGAATAGAAAGAAATATCACAAGAAATACATCCTAAATGAGGCTGTAGAAGAAGAAGATAGCAAAGCTTCTGTAATGGGTAGACTGGTAGAAACATTGTTAATGGAGGATCATTTGTTTGATTCAAAGTTTCACATGTCTGTTATCAGCAGTACACCAACAGGACTTATGTTAGATTTTGTAGAAGCATTATATAAATACACAGCTGCAGCTACAAATGAAGATGGTGTACTAACTAGGAACTTTGAAGACATATGTAAAGATGCTCATGCTGATTCAGGATTTAAGATTAAATTAGATGCTGTATTGAATAAGTTTATGGGCTCTGATGCTGAGGTTTATTACAAAGAAATTAGAGAGGTGAGAAGTAAAGGACTCACTGTTGTTACCACACAAGATGTCACAAATGCTGAAAAAATTGTGACAGAATTGAAGACTAATCATGCTACCTCTGAGATTGTAAACCTAGTTAACAGTGCACAATATTCTGTATTTAACCAATTACAAGTGGAAGGATATAGTATAAATGGTCATTTATTCAAGAGTATGATGGATGTGGTACATGTAGATCATGCAAGTAAAGTTGTACAAGTGTATGATCTTAAGTGCACATGGTCTGTAGAAAACTTCTATGATGAATACTATCTTTACAGAAGAGCTTACATCCAAGGATATTTGTATTTTCATGCTGCATCCTTTTGGGCTAGTGAAATGGGTTATGGAGACTATACCATTTTATATCCTAAGTTTATTGTATGTGACAGCACAAATTACATGAGTCCTTTAGTTTATGGAATGTCTGAGAGTAGCATGCAAAATGCTGAAGAAGGATTTGAACACAAGGGAAGAACCTATCCAGGTGTTTATTCTTTAATAGAAGACCTTGATTGGGCTATTGAGAATGACAAATGGAACATTTCTAAAGAAAACTATATTAATAATGGGGTTGTAAAACTAGCATAGAATGGATATAAAAAAGACCATCACTAGTATATTTATTGTACCAACGCTGAGTATTGGAAAAGAAAGGCTGTTGGACAATGGATATATTAATGGATATATAAAAGACAACAGAAAAGAAGTACAATATGAGAATTGTATTTATATTCTTTTCAGGCCTGAGAACCTAGATAAATTCAGAGATTTCTTGGATGAGGAATATGAACGTACGAAATCTATCATAGATGATTATGATTATGAAGATGGGTTTGTGGTGGTAGTTTATGTTCTTAATGTAAGACTCACTGATGATATCTCTCTTATAAAACAGGGTAAATATTCCCAAACTTCTAAGAAATTCCAAGAGATATTCCCTAAAGTTGTCAAAATAAAGAGAAATGGTTATTCTAAAGATGAGGTGAGTCTTCAATTTAGAGTGTTTAACAAAACAGAAGACCTTAGACAATTTTGGGAGGATAAATTTGGTGTTGCTTTTGATGAAGAAATGGAAGTGTGGGGAGGATTTATAGAAGAAGATGAAACTCTTAACTTAGATAAAATTAAAGAACATGTATAACAAAGACATACTAGATGAACTAGTAAAACAGTTTGGTGTAGAAAAGACAATTATATTCTGTAAAATGGAAGCTGTTAAAAATGGCATGCTTTATGATGGAGCAGAACAAAAACATCTTCCTGAACCTAATGAATGGGAATTTGAAAGAGATTGGTGGGCAGAAAATGCTCAAAAATTAGAAAACACTAGATTTAGCAAACAAATTAAACTTAATACAAAATGAATGCACAAGAACTATTAGAAACTTATGGTAAAGCAGCCACTGTTGTTAAAGCCTACTATTTAGAAAAATTTATAGAGTCAATGGTGACAGAAAATGTTCCAGAGAACTATAAAGAATTTGCTAGATCTGAAGGTATTGATAATGGTACAATAGCTAAAATGGTAGAATCAATGCCTAGAGCATTATTTGATGTGTTTGATTCTTACGAATTACATATTGAAATATTAGTAATGTATTCAGACAAACCTTCTATATTTACATACACTGTAATAGAAGGAGATCTTATACATACACAGCCTACTAAATATAATTCTAGAATAGAAGCTGAAAGGATGGCTATTGAAGAAGCTTTTAAATTGTTAGATGAGCAATTATAACTAATTTGGTTAGTTAGAATTTTTAAAATCTCTTGGTTTATATGAAGGGTTGCACTATATTTGCGACCCTTCATTTTTTAACAATTAAAACACAAATTAACATGGATTTAGGATTAGAAGCGTTAAGTTCCATCACAGTGTTTAGCAAATACGCTAAATACCTCCCAAAACTTAAACGTAGAGAAACTTGGGATGAAATAGTAGATAGATATCAAGAGATGATGATTAACAAATATCCTAAACTAGAGGAAGCAATAATAGAAAGTGCTAAGTTTATCAGAGATAAGAAGGTTTTGCCATCTATGAGAGCTATGCAATTTGCAGGGCTAGCTTTAGAAGTGAATAACGCAAGAGGTTATAACTGTGCATATTTACCTGTAGATAGCTTGTACAGCTTCTCTGAGACAATGTTCTTATTATTAGGAGGAAGTGGTGTAGGATTTTCAGTACAAAAACATCATGTAGAACAACTACCTATCATCATAAAGCAAGAAACTTACAAAATGAGAAACTATCTCATTGAAGATTCTATTATGGGATGGGCTGATTCTATAAAAATGCTAATGAAATTCTATTTTGAAGGTGGTCCAAAGCCTAAATTTGATTTTAGAGCTATTAGACACAAGGGTGCTCGATTGGTAACAGCTGGAGGTAAAGCTCCTGGTCCTGAACCACTTAAGATATGTATATCACACATTGATGCTGTTATGGAGCGTAAAGAGAATGGTCAAAAACTATCTCCTTTAGAAGCTCATGACATTATGTGTCACATTGCTAATTCTGTTCTTGCAGGTGGTATTCGTAGGTCAGCCATGATCAGCTTATTTAGTCATGATGATGAAGAAATGATTACATGTAAATATGGTGATTGGTGGGAGACTAATGAACAACGTGGCAGAAGTAATAATTCAGCTGTTCTTGAAAGAGGACAAATAGGTGAAGAGGAATTTAAATCTCTATGGAAGAGAATTGAGGCTAGTGGATCTGGTGAACCAGGAATCTATTGGACAAACAACAAAGATTGGGGAACTAATCCTTGTTGTGAAATTGGATTACGTCCTTTTCAGTTCTGTAACCTGTGTGAGGTGAATGTATCAGATGTTGAGGATCAAGAAGATCTTAACAATCGTGTAGCAGTGGCTTCATTCTTTGGTACATTACAAGCAGGATTTGTTGATTTTCATTATTTACGTCCTATCTGGCAGAAGACAACAGCTAAAGATGCATTGTTGGGAATTGGTATGACTGGTATTGGTTCAGGTGAAGTGTTGAAATACAACCTAGAACTAGTGGCAAATACAGCCAAAACAGTTAATCAAGACATTTCTGCTATTATAGGAACTAATGAAGCAGCTCGTATTACATGTATTAAGCCTTCTGGGACCACTTCTCTTGTTTTGGGTACAGCTAGTGGTATTCATGCTTGGCATGCTCCTTACTACCTTAGAACGATGAGATTCAATAAGTCTGAAGACTTAGCTATGTATTTGGAAATCAATCATCCTGAGCTTTGTGAAGATGATGTATTACGTCCTAAGGACACATTATGTGTACGCATTCCTGTTAAAGCTCCTGAAGGATCTATTCTAAGAACAGAATCACCATTAGATACATTAGAACGTGTTAAGAAGTTTGCTACAGAGTGGATTTTGCCTGGGCACATAAATGGTGATAACACACATAATGTATCAGCTACAATATCTATAACAGATGAGTGGGAAGTTATAGGACAATGGATGTGGGATAATAGAGAGGTGTACAATGGATTAAGTGTACTACCCTATTTTGGTGGTTCGTATAAACAAGCTCCCTTTGAAGATATTACAAAAGAGCAATACGAAGAAAAAATTATATCTTTACAATCTGTAGATCTTACAAAGGTGACAGAGTTGGATGATACAGTGGATTTTGGTCAAGTGGCTGCCTGTGCAGGTGGTGCTTGTGAGATAGCATAAATGATTTTGGTGAGTGTTCTTTTCTTTTTTAATTGTGTAGCCCTGGAGTTTCTACTCTGGGGCTTTTTTCACAAAATAATAGAAAAAAACCATTGAAATTAGGTAGAAAATTAGTAAATTTGTATACAAAAAAACAATTAAATATGGCAAAAGCAGCAAAAGCTTTAGAGGTGACATCCTCTAAATTTCAAGAAGCATTAGATAAGCTAAACAAAGCTTATGGTGTAGGAACAGTTCTTACACTAGATAGTAAATCAAATGGTGAATATGATGTAATCAGTACAGGAAGTATTGGTTTTGATAACATCACCCTTGGTGTTGGAGGTTTTGTAAAAGGAAAACTTTATGAATTAATGGGATGGGAAGGTTCAGGTAAATCAACCATATGTGGACATGCTGTTGCTGAATGTCAAAAGAAAGGAGGCACAGTGTTATATATAGATGGTGAGCATGCTGTTGATAAGAAATACTTTGAAGCAATTGGTGTAGATACAACTAAGATGCTGATTGCACAACCAAGTTGTGGTGAAGAAGGTTTTCAAATTGCTATGGATATGATTAACACTGGTGATGTTTCTCTTGTCATCATTGATTCAGACTCAAGTTTAATCCCTAAAAAGGTGTTAGATGGTGATGTGGGTGATTCATCTATTGGTAGAAAAGCATTATTAAATAGCAATGCCTATCCAAAATTGAAATCAGCTCTAGCAGAACATAATGTTTGTGTTATTGTTGTTTCTCAATATAGAGAGAAGATTGGCATGATGTTTGGTAACCCAACCACTACACAGGGAGGACATGCATTGAAATTCTACAGTGATGTAAGAATTGAGGTGAGTAAATCTTTGGCTAAGAATGGTGATGTAAACTATGGTAATATCACCAAGGTGAGAGCTACTAAAAACAAAATGTCTTCTCCTTATAAATCACATTCATTTGATATTGTTTATGGACTTGGTATTGATAAGGTGGGAGAGATTATGGAACTTATTAATGAGTTTGCATTAGGAAGAAAATATGGTCAAACAATGACATTTAATGATGTTAAGCACAATCTTGAAGACTTTAAGAAAATGATTATAGACAATCAAGAATTCTATAATGAAATTAGAGCTAGTATTTTAAACAAAATTAATAACACTGAAATTAAAATTGAAGAAAATGTTGAAGATTAAACTACAAAAGACAACAGAGGATGCAAACATGCCATTTAAAGCATCTTCTGATGCTGCTTGCTATGATGTGTATGCACATAGCATCACAAGCAAAGAAGAGGGTAAGGTGGCTGTAGGACTTGGATTTAAGACAGAAATCCCTAAGGGATATAAAGGCATCCTAGTTCCACGCAGTAACTTAACTAAACACTTCTGGATGATGAACAACTCCTTTGGTGTAATTGATTCTGATTATAGAGGAGAGTGGATGGCTATATTTACACAAATTCCTGTTCCTTTAGGATCTCATGATGGTTTTACATCATTTCCTTATAATGTAGGTGATAGAGTGGGTCAAATATTCTTTGAACCTGTAATACCTATATCTTTTGAAGTGGTGCCTGAACTAGAGCAATCTGATAGAGGTGAGGGAGGATTTGGTTCAACTGGTATTAAATGAAAGCACAATGTAAAACCTGTGGTAAGAGTTGTGAAGGAGAATATTGTTTCAGGCATAAACTAAGAAAACGAATTAGTGTACAAAATTTGACAAAAAATGTTAAAAAAGAGGAGTCACTTCGGAATATATTCGAAATGAGAGACTTTTTCTTACAATTATGGAAAAAAAGAGTACATAAATCAGAGGTTAGTGGAGAATATTTAGCATCTGAACCTTTACATGTGTTTTTTCATCACATTTTACCCAAAGAAAAATATCCTCAGGCTATGTTAGATGAAGAAAATATCATACTTTTGACTATGTGGGAACATGCTGATGTAGAAGCTGATGTATATAAATATGAAGAAATTAACAATAGACGTGAAAAATTAAAGAAAAAGTATGAAATTAATTAATTGGGCAATTGGTCTAACACTAACAGGAGTGGTAATATTTATTATAATTACACTTGCAGACATTATGCCAAGTGAATTAACTACTAAATATGAATTAGTTACACTTAGTGGAGATACATTTGATATGGATGTAAATGTCTTAATTACAGATGATACAGCTTTTGCTGCTAAATATGTAAGAGATAATTTAGATAGCACAGTGACAGGGGCAGACTTTGATTGTAGAGGTGCTACATTTCCTATCAGAGATGGTAATCCTCCTATTGTATGGCTACCTTACAAAAGTCCTGTAGCTATCATTAACCATGAGTTATTCCACGCTACAGTGGAAGTGATGAACTGGGCATCCATCCCCTTAAATGTGGCTACAGAAGAGGTGTACGCATATGAATTACAGCATCTATCACAACAATTAGATAACCAAATAAATATAAAAAAATGAGTTTATTCTTTTACACAAGAAAACAAGATGAAAAAGTCTATACAGACAGTTTTAACCTAAACAAGGTGATTAGGTCTGTACAAATAGATGATGATAAGCTATTAGTCTTATTAGATGATGCACATGAGCGTTCAGAAATGGTACCTGATGTTGATCCTAAGACAGGAAAGACTAGAGGAACTAAAAGAGAACGTAATACATATTCAACAGAAATCAGTTTAACTGGTGAAGACATTACAAGATTTAACAATTTAAACAAATAATTATGCCTAAATTATTAGGAAATCGCATCTATTTAGAGATGCCTCCACAAGATGATTCAAGTAAACTTATTGTGGATGATAACACAAAAGAAGCAGTACAAAGAGAATTGCTTAACAAGATGTCCAAGTTAAAGGTGGTACAAATAGGGACCATTGTTACAGAAATCAAGATAGGAGATTGGGTGTTGGTAGATCCTGCAGCTTTGAACAAAGCTACACTTGTTCCAATCAATGACAATGATGATCGTGTAATATTGGTATCACCATTTGATGTAATTCAAATTTGGTAAATGACTCTTCCTCTTATTTCTGCAAAATGTATCACCTATGGTAGAATACATCTATTAGAAGAATCAATATATTCATTTATAAATCAAGACTATAATGGGCCTAAAGAGCTCATTATAGTTAATGATTATCCTCTTCAAAAGTTAATATTTGACCATCCTGATGTAAGAATATACAACCTGGACACTACATTTGATACAATTGGAGCAAAGGAAAACTATGCTACAGAATTATGTCAGGGAGATATAATATGTCAATGGGATGATGATGATGTAGCTCTTCCTAATCATTTAACTAATGTAGCTAAATATTTTACAAATAATGTAAATATTCTACATTGGAAAACTGGTGTTTTTTTTAATGGAGAAGATATCACCGAAATAGGATGGATAGGAAACTCAGGAATAGTTTTTCGTAAATCAGCTTGGAAAGCTATAGGAGGACATCCTTTAGAAAATGCTGGATATGATATGACATTTATTGAAGCTCTTAATAAATATGGAGGAAGACTATTTGCAAATTTTCCTAAAGAAGAAGCTTCTTGGTTTTATATGTGGGGAGGAAGAGGTTATCATATGTCTGGAGAGGGATTTGATACACCCAATAAGGTGAATGTCATAAAAAGACATTCTGCTCATGTAGAAAATCTTAGAAAAAAAGGATTAATACCTGAAGGAGAGTTTATCTTAGAACCTAATTGGACACGTGAATATGATGTTATATTTGCAGAACATCTTCTTAAACTAGCTCAGAAAGATCAAACACCCTAATAGTGTTATCTCCATAGTTTGTTACAATCACTTTATTGTTCTTATAATCAATACCATGTGGAAAGTTAAATCCACCTATGCGTTTTTCAATGTGTAGTTTATTGTCTATAAATTTAAAATGTAACACTTCATCATCTCCTTGAACAGTGATAAATCCATCTTCTCCATTCACTACAATAGAATCTGTTTGTCCATGAAATGTAGCTTCATCTATCTTCTCAAGTGTGTTCTTATCAAATGCATATACAATTGATTCTTTTATAACTGTTGTCTTTCCTATTTGAGGAAGACTGGCTGCACAGACAGTGAATAACACATCTTCTACAATACATACATCCTTGGGATAGTGTTGAAAATTATTGAAATGTTTAATGATTTTATTACTATTTACATCTATAAATAATAGTCCTCTGTTGTCATCACTATTAGATGTTATGATGATTGTTTTATCATCTATTATACAGCACCCATGAGCTTTTGTATTTATAAGAGCAATCTCTTTTCTAAATACAATTCTTCCTTCTATAAAATCATATATAGAAGCATGTCCATTAGGCTCTCCATGAGGATAGTCTGATGTTAAAATGACACCATCTTTGTATTTCATAAGATCTGGAGAATGTTTAGTTTTTACCTCCTGAAGAATGTTATGTCCTTCTGCAGTTATTTCCACTAAATAAAGCTTTCTACTGTTAAATGCAGCTGAGACAAACAATGTGTCAGTGATAAAGGCCACAGCTGTAGCTGTTGAGAATCTTTTTCTATTTCCTATTGTCACCTCTGGAGCAATTGTTAGCTCCTTTCTAGGCATTTCAATTCTTAACATAGTCTTGTATGGTTTTAATAGGAGGATTAGGCCAAGTTTTCCTGGATAGGTGTAAGTTTATATATTCTACATACACTTTTCTTATAGGTGATCCATGTCCTGTTTCTTTTCTAACAGTAAGATTGTCTTTATGCAGTCTTCTGTAATAACACACATCAGGTATAGTTTTACAAGAGAACTTGTTATGTTCTAGTCTATACGTAAGTTCTGTATCAGCAGAACATCTCCATGGATAAAATCCATTAATACTTTTAATCAAATGTTTTTTAATTCCTATAACAGCATTACTATATACAATTCCACTTAAAAGGGGTTTATTAATAAAGTCTATATAACTTAACTTCACATAATCCTTTGATTTAAGAGCTTCTATAATCCTTTCTATTGTCCCTGGAACCATAATATCATCACTATCAAAGAACAATATATTATCATATTTGGCCTCATCTACTAATGTATTCTTAATAACATAAGGACCTACATTCTTTTTAAAATAATATACATTCTCTAAATGTTTAATGTGAGAATATGTTTCTTCACATGCGTCCACTCCTATAAGAATTTCACAATCTCCCTTAATAGAAGCTATGCATTCATCTATATATTTAGTTGCTTTATATGCAGGTATTATAACAGATAGCATTAGTCAATGTTTTTCTCTCTAGCATTAGGTATACTCATGATCATATACGTGGCTTTTGCTTTAAATTTCTTAAATACATATTTCTTTTTAAGCATTCTTTCTACTAGTCTCCAATCATGTTCATATTGATTATCTAGTTGATATTCATCTTTAAGAGCTTGAGCTTTAAATATAAGCTCAGCATTACCAATTCCTCCTCTACTCAAACAAGCATTTCTTTCTTTTTTCCAAGGAACAGTGTATGCATTTAAATATCCTACATCTGTATTAGGATCATCCTTCATAAAAGAATAATAACTTGTTAAATGATTTGGTTTTAACACATCATCATTATCTAAAAAACAAATATATTCTCCTGTAGCTATATCTATTCCTTCTTTTCTAGCTAAATGGCCCCAACCACCTCCTTTTATTGTAAGGTTTTTAAATATAAATGTATTTCCTTTAGATGCTGCTATTTCTGTATATTTCTGAAATGTACCATCATTAATCCTTTTTTGAAAGAAAGGACAAAAATCTCCTATAAATATAGCTTCATAACCATCAAAGTCTTGAGCTATAACAGAATCAATAGCACGAAGGGTTCTTTCTGGTCTTCCCCAACAAGGACATATTAATGTAATTTTCATAATATTGATTTAAATAAAAAAAGCCTCCATTTCTGGAAGCTTTTCTTTTACTCCCAGAAGGAGCAGACCTATAATACTGAGACTATAGGGGGGAATTTATGACTTCTTTAAGGGGCCCTGTCTAGAAT
>ENA-OSIY01002123-OSIY01002123.1-marine-metagenome-genome-assembly--contig:-NODE-2123-length-10410-cov-10.184264_pt1 | contig 10410 bp, 15 predicted proteins | sample MGYA00237884_ERZ534233 | MGnify/ENA primary metagenome ERZ534233 (study PRJEB26412, sample SAMN06343840) | marine metagenome | isolation source: estuarine water | place: USA: Columbia River Estuary... | reverse complement strand
TTTTTCAAGCAGAAGACGGCATACGAGATTTCTGCCTGTCTCGTGGGCTCGGAGATGTGTATAAGAGACAGCTATAGCACCGTGTTCTGTTCCTCTACTATAGCAATTAGGACATAATTGTCCTGCACCTTCAATGTAACCATGTCTCATATCAATATGAGTAGAGCGTTTATATGCTGTTTCTACTCCACATAATACACAATGATCATAATCATCAGCATGAGCTTTATTATCTGATTCTAAAGCACAAGATAAATGGTCATAACCATTTAAATAATCATAATCTACTTCTGAGGTGTCTTTACCACAGTACTTGCAAATGAAAGGTATCATATTATTTCTTTTTAGTTTTTTTCTTAGCTGCTTTTTTAGGTACTGCTTTTTTTGCTTTAGGTTTCTTTTCAATGATTTCTTCTACTAATGAAAATTCAGTATCATCCTGATAGCATTGATCATCTTGTAAGCGAGTAATATTATCACATTCACCATCAGGGCAATTTTCAACCATTTCAATAGCTTCATCTACATCATCCGCTACAACGATGTAAGTCCAAGCTTCAACGAGGGTACGTTCACCCATTATTTTATACTTAGGCATATTGTTTTATTTTAAGTTCATAGGAAGGATTAATACAGCCTATTCCAACATTCCCACTAGAGTATATTCTCATTCGCTCTACTCCATTTACTCCAAATCTCATATCAGAATCACCTGTTACAAGAGGAATAGTTAATCTTTCAGGAGTTGAAGATATTGGAAATGCGGCCGCCATAGAGGCCATAGCAATCATCTTTAAGAAGTCTCTTCTATCGCTCATTATACATTTAATGTTTTATTCCAAGCTGCTATATGCAATCTAGTTAATCCTCTAAATCTATACTTCTTAGCCATTTCCATTACGAATCGAGTACGCTCTTCAAAATCAGAAGCATCATCTAAACCAGGCATACAAACAACGTTTTTAAGAGGTATATTAAATGGTTCTACGAAGTCACGGAATAATTCTAATACATCGTCTTCGGTGCTGATAACGAACTTAAACTGATAGTTTTTATGTAGTTTAATACGCTCAATCGCTTCTGGATTAATACGTTGTTTTGCTGTCATACCTGAATTAGATAGCTTTGGTGAGCAGTTGATTTGATCTAATATATTAAATAGAGGTAAATCAATTACTATAGTACCGTTAGTTTCGATTTCTTGAAATGGTGAAAATTCATGAGAATTAGTTCCATAGGATATAATGTTGTTCCAATGATTATTAAAATTACAGATAGCCTCTTGATGGCCTGTAATAGTAGGTTCACCGCCTGTCCAAATAATATGAATAATACCGTGATTAATATCATCATACACACCCTCTTCTTTCCATCTATCAATTAAGTACTGAAATTCTTTATTTTCACCTCTCCATAACCATTGAGATGTTGAATCACAAGTCCAAGTAGCTTTACCTTCAGCGTGTAAATCGCCAACGAATATTTCTCCGTCTTCTAGTAATTTTGCTTTCTCTACTGCATTAGTATACTTACGGCTCATACCGCAAGTTAAATTACAAATTCCTAAACGAACGAAGTACGATGGAATACCTGATGATATACCTTCGCCTTGTATTGTGTAGAAATCACTACTGATAAGTAGTTTATTTGGATCTATTTTGCTCATTTTCAGTTGATTTTTCTTCTGTAATAGTAGTACCTCTTTCTTGCCCTTTCCACTCTGTTTTGGAAGTATATTTCCATTGTGAACCAGCCATTTGATAAGCTTGCTTATCATCAACTCTAATAATGCTACCTGTCTTTATATTTTTTAAACACTTCATATTGTCCATGTTTTAATAGTAAATAAAAAACATCCCCCTTTCGGGGGATGTTGTGTTGCGAATTAAGCTAAGCCTAATTCAGCGTTTTTCATACGACGACTTGTTAAATTGTACATCGCGTTAGCTAAATCTTGGTTTACACCTCTTTCGCCTGCTAATGTGTAGTAAACGTAACGAGATGAAAAACCTGTTTCATCTGCTAAACGACTAACATCACCTTGACGCTTGCGTGCTTTAAAAAATGCCAACTTTGCTGTGCGATTTAAGTAATTCGCACGTACTTTAGTTTGATAACTCATAACTATACTTGATTTTTGATTTACAAATTGTGTTCAGCTAATACTTGTTCTACATGAGCCTTAGCTACTTCCCATGTTACAGGACCTGTTTCGTCAGCATATGCTACAGGATCAGGACGTCCTAATTTAATAAATGCTTCAATACGCTCTACTGATGCTGCTGATTTATAGTCACTAAACCAAGTTGAATGACTTTTTGGTTCTTCATTTAATAGAAAATGATGCGTCCACAAAATTGGTTTATAAGATGTATTTGTACGCTTATAAATTTCATCAAAGTCTAATCTTAATTTTTCACATGATTTTAAACCATCTTCTAAAATGTCAAATTTATTTAACTCAAGATAAGGAGTAGTAACAGTTACTAATTCCGAATCCCAATTACCAATCTTAAATGCTTCCATATCAGCGTCGCGAAACTCTTGTCTACAATCAGGATAAATAGCATGGTCACCTGCATGAATACCCATTGCAATCTCTACTTGTTGTTTTTCACCTTTAGTAGCAATTGATAATGCTACGGCTTGAATTAATGAAGCAAATATTTTATTACGATTAGGTACAACTGTTTCTTTCATGTTATCTTGCTCATAATGTCCTTCTGGTACATCAGCACCGCCTGTTACCAATGATGAATTTAATAATTGAGATAAACCATCTAATTTAATAATTTGGTGTGTTACGTTTCCGTAGATGGGTCTACCACCACATCCACAATTTTTTTCGTTTAGATAAGCAACTAAATCGGTTGCTCGTTCAAGCTCTACTCTGTGCTTTTGACCATAGTCAAACCCTAGAGCAGTTACATCATAACCATTTGCTAGCAAATGAAGTAATAATGATGAGGAATCCATTCCACCTGATAATGATAATACTGCTTTTTTCATTTTTATAACTTAATATTTTGGGCGGTATTTTTCCGTTTAGCCCTTAATAAACGATCTAAATTTATTAACATTGAAGATAATATTTTCTATTTTGTCTTCCAAATTCATTTCAAAGTAATGCTCTAATTTCTCTTTAGGTTTCCATGTCATACCACTATTAGTATATTTTCCTCCTTCAGCACCAACTAAAATTGGATTAGACGTATCCACTGATTTAATAAATGGCCAATCACCATATGACATAAATTCTTGTGGTAATGAACATCCTAATAAATGATGATAAATGTCCTTTCTAATAACACCTGATTGTACTAGGCGTCTAATAAATTCCATTCTACCATACATTGCTGCTTTTAATGAATCCATACTTGAATATTCTTGTTGGTATGCAATACTGGAGTGGTTAAATGCAATATGAGTATATCCTAAATCAACTAGTGTTTGGTATGTAGTAGTTAATTCAGTCATGTCTTTACCTTGACACACAGCCATTAAATTAACACCTTTAGGTAAATCTGCTTTGAAGTTAATCATCCAGTGTTTAGCACTTCGAACAGTTGTAACACTATCATTCCAAGCATCAGGAACAATGAATATGTTAGGGCGAATTAAATTGATTTTTTCTAATAAATCCTGTACTGTATGAAATACTCCCTCAAATAGACCATTATCCATGATAACGAAACGTTTATCTAAACGTGCTTTTTGGAAGAATATTCTATATTGATCATATTTATCTACTAAATGTGGTAAACAATAATCATAATCGTTCCATTTATAAGAATTATGCATTAAACCTAAAGGCAGTTCATGACTAATTTTCATAGTGTTTTAATTTTTTCTTTAATCTATTAATTCTAATTTGACAATACCATTTACCCATATTACCAGAGGCATTATCATATCTTTCCTCCCAATACTTAATACCTTGATTTGTTTTAGCATTAGCTTTATTTAGTATATCAATATCCCAGTAGCTATTATTTTCCAATACACCTTCCTCCCAATGTCCTTCAGTATAATGAGGGTGTTGGTCTTCATATTCTTCACGAAGTATTTTGCGACGTGATTTTTCTTGTTTTTTATTGTTCATATATAGCAGTGTTTTTGCTGTGTTCCATAAATTCCACTCTCACAACACTAACTCTACTATTTGTTTCTTCCTGAACAAATGTATTTAATTTTTCAAATATATATTTAGCAAATTGCTCAGCGCCTACTGCTTCTAATTCTCTTAATTGAATAATACCTAATTCATTCATTACTCTAAATCCACCAATACCTGGGTCATCAGGTGTTACAATTGTAGTATGGTCAAACATATAGTCCATCCACTCTTTAGGATTCTTACCATCAATAGTATTTTTAGCACGTTTCATGCCTCCAAAATCCCAAACCCAATTGCGTTCGTCTAATTCGCCTTCGAACCATACTCTAAATGATACTCCATACCCATGAAGAAATTTACAATGAGTACCTTCTGCTTTCCATTGACGAAATACTGTACTGAAACCGTCAAACAACTTTGTTGATTGAAACTTTGGCATATTATTTTTTTATATTGATGTTTGATTTGAATAAGATACTTGCAATAGTGTTTAAGCCTACGGCTTCCCAAAAGGTAATATATTTTAAACCAAATATGCTTGGCATTAACCAATTCCATAACAGTTGCAGTGGAAGTCCTAATAACATAACTACTAGCATAAGTAAACCAATGACGGTTAATACGCCTTCAAAATTACTCTTCATCTATTTCTAATTTTATTTCTGACAATGATTGTTCTACTTTAGATGCTATTTCAAGCAACTCACCCAACATTGCTGTTTGTTGTTCTGGTGTTACCCCCGTTATATTTTTCTGTATTTCAAGCACTCGTTCGTGCATTTTATTCGGATCCATTATTAAAATTATTATGATTGAATTTAAGTATTTTCTCTGACACAACCACCCTTCCTTTAGTATGTTTTGGAGAGTAAGGACAATGTCGACATCCATTACCACAGCACGAGCCGCGTTTAATGTGGAAGAGCGCAGTGAATATCACGCGCTCTCCCTCCATATAGAAGTCTATATCTTGTTGTAAGTTATTAGACGATTTCACAAGCACCTCCAGCACACGCTGCTTGGTCCATTAATGCTGTATCATCTGTAAATTCAACAATTTTACTTAAATCAATGTTATGTAAATGTTGAGCCATTTCGTTGAATTGTTCTTCAGTGATATCTTCAAATGGAGCTTGAGTATATGAACCTCCAAAATAAGGTAATACTGATAAGCCATTAAATGTATCTCTGTTTTCCCACATCCACTGTCCTACTTGTTCCCATTCATTTTCATTAATTGATACTGTAGCTGATACGTTGTTTGTGTTTGCTCCTTTTCTATGACCCTTCTTAACCCACTGCATGTTAAATTTCTTAGTACGCTCAAGCATATCCATTACATTCTCTGTTCTTAAAATAGATCCTGCTGGTGCTTTTTGTGGTACTGAAATTACAGCTTGAATTGTTGGTTTAAAGAAATCATCTTCTACTAATTCAGGATGGTTGATAGCTAAATAATTGTAAATAGCTTCGTTCTTACCTACACGAATACGTCTGATATAGAAGTCATTGTGCCAAGCGTGAATACCACTTGATGTACCTAATACTAATGATGAAGTACCTGATGGTTTAACTGTAGTTACACGAGCTGCTTTATTTACACCTATGATTTCAGCAACACGAGCATTTTCTGTTTTAGCTAAGTCAGCTGCTTTCTTTAAATCATAAGCTAAGATAGCTCCAGAACCAATACCTGTCATACCAACACCTAATAAAGCATCTTTTTCAGTTGTTTTTCTCCAAATATCTCTTAAGTAATGGAAATCAGTGTATGCTGCTTGTAATGTACCAATGAATGCACCTACACGTACTCTTTCGTTTAAGTCTTCTTGTGATTCAACATTTGAAACGTTTACTTCACATAAGTTACAAAACTGATAAGAACGTAAAGCAATTTCACAACATGGGTTTGTACCCCAATCTTTATCGTTACTAAAGTAGATACCTGGTTCACCAGATCCACTTAATTCAATTTTCTTCCATAGTTTAAAGAATTCTTCTTCATCAATTTTATGACGCATTACAACAGCACTGTTGTTTGCTCTACCACGTTGTGGGTTTTCTTCCCACCAACTACCAAATTTGCATGTTAACATATCTTCATCATCCAAATTGAATAATGAGATTAACGCTGCACGTCTGATACCACCACTCAATACTGCATCAGCAATATGACAAGCCATATCATGAGCATCTAATGATGTTAATTTATCACCGTTTTGTTTACGTTCAAATACTTTTTGTAAGTTAAATAAACATTCTTTTAATGGTTCAGGACCTGGTGCTTTACCACCTACAGTAATCAATTGAGCACCTTTTGCTCTAATGTCTCTATAATCGAATAAAGGCAACGGAGCACCTGTAAAATACGCTTTACAAAGCATTCTTACCGCGTCTGCCCATCCTTCAATACTATCGCCTATTAAGTATCTTTTGTGCTTAGTTGGCACCTTAATTTCAGGTAGTTGCTCAATGTGATGAGTTTGTACTGAGTATCCTACTCCGCAACCACTCAACAACAAGAACATTATCTCGCTGAAGGATCTCCAGTCATCAAGAGGAAGAAAAGAACAATTAAATATACGAGCATTATTAAGCTCAATGGGTTTTCCTGCGAACTGTAACGAACGCATTGACGGTAGTACTTTTTTATCGTAGACCAGTTTATAAGCTTCTTCGATTTCATTTTTTAGTTGTGGGAATTTAGTTTGATGCATTTCCTTATTTCTCGTAACTAATTCATTCCATGTCTCTCTTCTATTCTTCTCAGGAATAAACTTAGCGTACTTCATGTACGTAGTAATTTCACTAAGAATCTCTTGTGTTACATCCATTTTCTTCTGTTTTTTATATAAGTGATTTAATTGTATTAACGTACGTACTCTTTGGATTTAATCCAATAAATCGTTGAACTACTTGTCCCCCATTTTCGACGATAACAGTAGGAACGCTTGTAACACTGTATTGTTGAGTTGCCTCTGGATTTGTATCTACATCTATTGTTTCAAATATAACATTTGTATACTCTGATTGTAACTGCTCGAAAAGTGGAGCAAGTTGCTTGCACGGGCCGCACCATGCAGCCGTGAACCTCTTAACCTTTACCATAAATTTTGTGTTTGTAGTTATAAATATAGTATATACTATTAGCCTTTACTAAGTTCAAAAAACTTTTGTTGAAGATAATCTCTATCGTCTGTGTTTACACTAGTAAAAGCATTTACAGGTTTGATGTCCCCTTCTTCATCATCATCTAATGGTGTTTCGTATATATCTATTTTTCCGTTTGACGTATCTATTTTGGAACCAAATGTTAATCCATCAGCTCCATATCTATTTTTCATAAAGTGCCAACGACCAGTTCCATTCACTTTATCTTTTCTTCCTCTAGCTAAGGATATAATTATATCCCCAATCATAATTTTCTCATATGATCCGGCTGCATTATCTCCTTCGATAATACTACTTTTAGCAGCACCTCTGTTTGCTTGAGATGGTGATATAACTGGTATGCCTAATTCTTTAGCTAATGCTTTAGCACCTACATAAACATCATCAATTTCATCTTTACGCTCTCCATTTCTATTACGAGTAGAACTCTTAACATAATCTAGATAATCAATAATGATTAAATCTGGTTTGAAATCGTGTTGAAATTCTAGTTGTTGAATGTGAGCCTGGATTGTATCAAATGATGCTCGTTTAGGTGGATATTCTTTAATTACAACTTTGCCTTTTATTTTACTAATAGTTTCTTCAACTTTAGCTCTATGACTATCTAATTGGTCAACAGGTATTCCTGTAAATACAGCATCATACCTTTTACCTACATAACCTTCTGCTAATTCAAGTGAATAATGCAATACATTAAAACCCATTGCCGCGGCATAAGCACCCATATCAATTACAGCCCATGATTTACCACCTCCAGGATTACCAAACACTAATACTAAATCACCTTTACCCATACCACCTTGTGTTAATGAGTTAAATACAGGCCAAGGAAATGGAACTGCATTCCTATCATCTTGTCTATATCTTGATTCAATATCTTTATCGTATTCGTGTCCTATATTCTTATCTTCACCAGCTTTAAGAGCATTATTCATTAACATCTTAATACTGTCATAATCACCCATTCCAAGTAAATCAACTGATGTCATGATTGCTTTTTTTACTTGTTGGTTTTTACAGAAACTAGTAAATTCATTTTCAATCCAATCTAAATCCTTAGATTGTGATTCTTTATATGCTTCTCTTAAACCCTCTGTAATAGCAATTTTTAGTACATCATTATCTATTTTCTTTACCTCAGTTGACAGCACTTCCATAGTAGGTACTGTATGGTAGTGTTGAAAGTATTCTTGTACTTTACCTATAATCCACTGATTGGCTTGGTTTTCGAAGTATTCCTTTTCAAGTGAATCAGATACATTAACTAAGAAATTTTTCTGTGTTAATAACGCTCCGATTACTTTAGTTTGGAACTGCGGTCCGTATGCTTGTAATTTTTGTAATGTTGTCATAACTTATTTTATAAATTTAATTAAGAGAATTGAGATACCCAAAAACTTCTGTAAGCCAATTATCTACATTTGGTATCGATTCGCCTAATCTATCGTTCACATATATTTGATGAAACAGGTATTTATTTAACTCGTAACATTCGGTAAATGCTTGTTTAACTAATAATCGATTATCTGGTGATAAGAAATCGCCTTCCAAATTCATCAATTGTTGATTAATAAATAACTGATGGCGTCTTTCTACAACAGATAAATACAATTTGTTTTCATTGATTAGTTCTGCTGATTTAGTTATCATATCCTCTAATGTAACTTTATTTTCACCTGTTAATTCTGGGAATAACTTTACTAACTTTACTGGGCCTAACCCACTAACTCCAGGAACATTATCTGATTTATCACCTAATAATATTTTGTAGTTGATATAGTTAGTAGCTGTAACTCCGAATTGTTCCAATACATCTTTTGGTTTGTATATTTTCTTTTTAGTAGGAGAATATACTGATGTTTTAGTTGATACTAATTGTAAGAAATCTTGGTCAGCAGACATAATAATAACTTCATTTTCTAGCACATTTTGTGCGAGATATGCAATTACATCATCGGCCTCAACATTATCTACACTGTAGACATCAATTGGAAGTAACTCAAGATAACTAAGCAAACGTCTAAATTGGATTTTCATTGCTTCTTTTTCATCCTCTAATGAATTAAAAGCATCAAATTTAGTTACACGTTTAGGAGTGCGGTTTGCTTTATATTTGGGGTTAATTTTTCTTCTTCGTTTACTACCTCCAGCACCATCATATGTTACAATGACTCTGGTGGGTTCCATTTCGCGGATAGCAAATGCTAATGATTTCATAAAACCCGTAATGCCTCCTACAGGCACTCCCTTTTCGTTTAATGAACCATTTACAGCAAATGCTCTCAGGAAAATGTTAAGTCCGTCAATGAGAAGCACCCTATCATTAGGATGCTTCTCTTCTGGATTTATGTTATTTAGGATATCTTCAAATTTACTCATTCTCTACTATTGTTTCGTCAGGATCACGATCTAGACTATCTTCTTTTTCGTGACGATACTTCATAATGTAATTTTCACAAAGGGCCTCGTATAATTCCTCTTTAGCTGTTGGGTGACTTTCTAATAAATCGCCAAACTCTTTAGCTAAAAACTGATGGGTTTCACCATCAGCAGTAGTGTATTTATACCATGCTCCACCTTGTTTTATTACATTGTATTCTTTAAGTAATTTCAAAGTACCAAAGTAATCATCAATTCCCGAATCGTAAAATACGTTATAACGGACTTTTCGGTTAGGGGGGCCTAGGCGGTTTTTAACTACCTCACATTCTACTTGTTGACCAACTACTGTGTCTATTCCATTAACCTTTTCTTTAATCTTACCTACTCCTTTGAGTCGTAAGCGAACTGAGGCATGGAATTGTAGCGCTTTTCCTCCTGATGTTGTGTATTGATCACCAAACGGCATAGCGTTTAGTTTTTGACGTAACTGATTAGTAAATACACACAGGATTTTTTCTTTACCAATTAAATTAGTAATTTTACGCATTGATTTAGACATGATGATTGCTTTTGCAGTGGCATAACCATCTTTGTCATAGTCGGCTGCAGACTCAATTTTAGTGGTTGCGGCGGCTACAGAGTCTACTACAATCGTTACTAGTTTATCTTTATTCTTTTCGCGAATTTTAACGATGATATCTTCCATTGCTTCAAATACGTCCTCAATTGTATCAAGG
>ENA-OSIY01002121-OSIY01002121.1-marine-metagenome-genome-assembly--contig:-NODE-2121-length-10414-cov-26.687820_pt1 | contig 10414 bp, 21 predicted proteins | sample MGYA00237884_ERZ534233 | MGnify/ENA primary metagenome ERZ534233 (study PRJEB26412, sample SAMN06343840) | marine metagenome | isolation source: estuarine water | place: USA: Columbia River Estuary... | reverse complement strand
TCCTTTTTTCACGAGTGCAGTATGGATTTAAAACAAGTAATTAGAACAGTAGATGATTTTCCTAAACCAGGAGTTAAGTTCCTAGATGTAACTAGTATACTGGAAAATACAGAAGCATTTAGACGAACAGTGAATTGGCTAATAAAATTAGCGGCAGTACATCAAATAGAAAGTATAGTAGCAATTGATGCTCGTGGATTTGTTTGGGGAGGAGCAGTAGCCAATGAACTACGTTGCCCGTTACATCTTGCTCGGAAGCCAGGTAAACTACCAGGTAACATAGTTACCAACACATACGATACAGAATACAGTACTGCCAGTTTAAGTATGCTGAAAGATGTGCCAATCAAAGGTCCGGTTATGGTTATAGATGATATCCTTGCTACAGGCGGCACGTTGAACGCAGTAGGACAGTTATTAGAATTAGAGTTCCAAATTAAAACAGAAAATCAAATTCACGCTGTGATTGCTAATTTAGATTTTCTGCCTGGTAAAAAGTTTTTAATTGAACAAGGATATGTTGTCGAACACTTGATTAATTTTGATTAATTCTAATGTTTCGTTTATCGTTGTTACTTCTACAAAACATCATAGGACAAGCAAAAGAAGAGTCTGGCGGTAACCATTCAGGTTCAAATACATTACCTAAATTTCTGCCGTTGCAGTCACTACCCCTGGCCCATCCTTTAACATCGATGTGCATATAATCTACACCTGCCCAGCAAGGTTTACCAGTATAAACAGGTGCTCCATCATCTATCCTTGGATCAACCCACACAGGATCAGGTAAATTAGGATCTCGTGGAACTGGCGGCGCTGGCGGAGGAGGAGTCCAATCTTCTGGTCTTCTATAATAGATATTCAAATCTCTAAGAGAATACTTTTCGATAGAACCACCTTGTTCATTTAAAAGAAGTTGCTCTATGGCTTCTACCCCGCGATCTTTTAATCCTTGAACAATAGCTCTGCATTCGTTGATCTTATCTGGAAGCATAGGTACAAATACTTTTATTTTTTTATCTTGCTCTTGCATAAAATCAATAAGATAATCTAATACAGTTTCATTTTGCCAATAGTGATGAGTTAGTATCAATTCATCAACGTTTCCACTAACTTCCAATATATCAAACCAACTGTTACCACCACTGGTTTCTATAGTGATGTGCGAGTCTTTGGTTTTAATCTGTTTTAGTAAGATATTAAAGTTAGTGAATTGTAATGGCTCACCTCCTTTGAATTTCCAATTCATTTTAGGGATCAATGAGCGTTGCCCGTGATTTTGTATTAGATCTATTACGTGAAGATATTCTTCTGTGGTTTTGTAGTAGGGATAATTTCTGAATGTAGAATGGCAATACCAGCAATCGTTGTTACAACTACCGCTGAAATTCCAAATAATTTTAGGTATAATCATACACATATTTAGTATAAGGTTGACAACCTACCTTAGAATAGTGTAATATACGTGTTATAGCATTAAAGTTGTAGTATGAAATCTACAATAATACTATAAATAAATTACATGACATTTTTATTATTTTTTACAGCTTTTGTCCTTAGTGGCATAGCCGCTTATTACAGCGTTATTGGTCTAATTGCAATCTTCTCGGCAGCAGTGATACCTGTTGCGATTATGGGCGGCAGTTTAGAAGCAGCCAAGCTAGTTGTAGCTAGTTGGTTGTACAGGTATTGGAAAAGTATTCCTTTCTTAATGAAAGCATACTTTACATCAGCATTGGTTATCTTAATGATAATCACCAGCATGGGTATCTTTGGTTTCCTGAGTAAAGCACACAGTGATCAAAGTTTAGTCAGTGGCGACGTAACTGCAAAAATTGCAGTCTACGATGAGAAAATTAAAACAGCAAAGGAAAACATAGATGCAAATCGCAAAGCACTCAAACAGATGGATGAATCGGTGGACCAAGTTATGGGTAGAAGCACTGATGAAAAAGGTGCCGATAAAGCCGTGGCTCTCCGTAGGGCTCAACAAAAGGAACGTGGGCGTCTCATTGCTGAAATCGAAACCTACCAGAAAACAGTTAGTAGCCTTAATGAAGAAAGGGCACCTATTGCTGCCGAAGTAAGAAAAGTCGAAGCTGAAGTAGGTCCACTGAAATATATTGCCGCTATGATCTATGGCGACAATCCTGATGAGAATAGTTTGGAACGTAGTGTACGTTGGTTGATTATTTTATTGATTGCAGTATTTGATCCATTGGCAGTTCTTATGCTTATAGCCGCCAATCTAACACAAATTAAACAAAAAGAGTGGCAAGAAGAAAAAACAAAACCAGCATACGAACCAGATGATGGTCCTTTGACTAATGAACAAGTTGATGAAATTAAAGAATCTGTAAAAAATGAATTACCTGCAAGCGAAGTTATAATTAAATCAGAACTTTTTCCAGAAGGTGAAAAATCTATTCTAGAAAGTCATCCTTACTTGACTAAGCCGTTTAGTCATTTCCAAAATACTACACCTATAGTAGCAAAAAAAGAGCCAGAATCCAAAATAGAGGAAGTTACTCATGATAATATGGAACAAAATAAAGATACAACTAACGAAGTTGTCCTGCCAGTGGTTGTTGAAGAACCAACAAGAGCATCGGAAGATAATAGACAAGATGTTAGTACCGGCTTTACTCCCCAGCCAGCAATGGAAACAATGGGAATAGAAGAACCTATTAAAAAAACTCGGACTTCTAAAAAAAAAGTTAGTGTAGAACAGGTCGAGGAAGATAAATCAAGTAGTGCTAGCATAGAAGATCAAGTTAATAAAATGATTGCCGATGATGACACCACTGGATTAGAATCCATATACAAGCAAATCGTAAAAGAATTAGCAACTAAAAATCGTAATAAAAGCACCCATTGGGGACCTTTGAAAACTAAAAAATGACAGAAGAATCACAACATTACTATATAACCCCTCCTACTTTATTTTTACCTCCATCGGGACTAAGAGTATCATTAATCGGAGTCGACGAAGAGTGGATCGATGGAATGAGCGACGAATTGGAAGATACTTTACCAAGTATCCCTATGACGTTTTATCATTTAGATACTAATTCCGCAGATCAATGGCAATGGCAGTTTCATATGATGGAACAAAGTAATCTAATCGTAGTTAACGTTGCTCGCAGTTTAACTATTGATTTACTACTATCATTTTTACATATGGGTGATAACAAAATTTGGTTCTTTGTAGATCCAGAAGAAGTTGACAAAAACATCATGACACTATTAAATACTGTAAATGCAAATGTATTTTCTAGTTCAGATGAATTCCATAGTATGTTAACAGCGTTTATCGGTAATGTCTAATAATAAACCTTTAATGAAATGTAGCTTCTGTGAAAAATCACAGAACGAAGTTAAAAAACTCGTAGCCGGCGCAACTGGTTATATATGCGATGAATGTATCATCCTTTGTAACGAAGTCATCAAAGACGACTTAACAAAGTCTGCCAGCAAAGATAACAAACTTCCTACACCAAGAGAAATCTTCGAGCATCTTGATCAATATGTTATTGGACAAGACTTGCCTAAGTTAACTATGAGTGTAGCAGTTTATAATCACTACAAGCGATTGTTTAACAAAAGCGATGTAGAAATTGAAAAGAGCAATGTATTACTAATAGGACCCACTGGTAGTGGTAAAACATTATTAGCAAAAAGTATTGCTAAGTTTCTTGATGTTCCATTTGCTATCACCGATGCTACAAGTTTAACCGAAGCAGGGTATGTAGGCGAAGACGTTGAAAACGTTATTCACAAACTATATCAGGCCGCAGATCAAAACATTGAACGATGTGAGCAAGGTATTATCTACATTGATGAGATAGATAAAAAAGGACGCAAGAGTGAAGGCACAAGCATTACTCGTGATGTAAGTGGCGAAGGTGTTCAGCAAGCATTGTTGAAGATCATAGAAGGCACTGAATGCCGTGTTCCACAAACTGGTGGCCGCAAACATCCTGGCGGCGAAATGCTTACAATCAACACTAAGAACATTTTGTTTATTTTAGGCGGAGCATTTGTTGGCCTAGATGAAATTGTTAATAAACGCATTAACAATAAATCTACTATGGGATTTGCTGGAAATCCAGTTAAAGAGAAAACATCATTGACAGCAGTTACATCCAGCGATGTAATTAAGTGGGGTATGATTCCTGAACTAGTAGGACGTATGCCACAGATTGCAGTATTGGAAGAACTTACAGAAGAACAGTTAGTACGGGCAATGACTGAACCTAAGAACAGTTTAGTTAGTCAATATCAAAGTTTATTTAAAATGGACAATGTCGAGTTGTCTATAGAAGATCGAGCGGCATTGGCTATTGCGGCCAAGTGCAATGAAATGAAATTAGGGGCACGTGGCCTACGTGCAGAGCTAGAAAGTATACTGCTTAAAACGCAGTTTGTATTACCTGACTTGGCAGCAGAGAATGTCACTAAAGTTACAATTACAGAGGAAACAGTAACACATGGTAAAGAACCACTATTAATATATGGCAAACGTAAGACAAAACGAGAACAGAATTCTCAGTAATCGCGAAATCAGAAGTCGCGATGTTCGTTTAATCAACGAAGATGGAAGTAACGGAGGTGTTGTACCTTTCTTCACAGCATTAAATTCGGCACAGAATCAAGGACTTGATTTAATTCAAATCAATGCTATGACTAATCCTCCCGTTTGTAAAATAGGTGACTTGGGTAAGTACAAATACGAAGCACAAAAGAAACAACGTGAACAAGATAAAAAGAACAGAGAGAATCGTGTAGATATCAAAGAGGTACAATTACGTCCGGCTATCGATACTCATGATCTGGATATCAAAGTAAATAAGATTAAGGAATGGATTGCTGACGGAGATAAAGTCAAAGTTGTAATTCGTTTTCGTGGACGAGAAATGGCTAACCAAGATGTTGGCTTTAAATTAATCGAACATATTATAGCAACAGTACCGAGTGCTAAAGTCGAAGGCCGTAGCGAAATGCAGGGCAATAGACTTACTGCTATAATCAGTCAAGCAAAGTGAGAATTATATGGCTAGAAAAGATGGACCGTTAATGGGCAGTAAAGTTATTGTGCAAAACGATAACTACGAAAAAGCTCTAAGAACTTTTAAGAAGAAGATTCTAGAAAGCGGCAAACTAATCGAACTTAAAGAAAAAGAGTTCTTTGAAAAACCAACTACTAAACGTAGACGTGAAAAGAACCAACAAATTCGTCGGGCACAAAAGCGTCGCGAATCAGAAGCACTACCAAAGAAAATGTACTAATATGAACGACGATACTATTACCATTGATTTAGGTAGTATTAAACCTGTAGAATTTTCGTGGAACGAAAGTGATATGAGTACTGGGTTTATAGCACAAGATGTTAGCACATACACTACAATGAATTCCGGTTCTACTATATTAGGTAATAATCACAATACTGTCACTATCGGTCCGATTGTTAGTAACAGCGGCTATACTATATCAACACCCTATGATGATATGGAACAGCGTTTAACTAGATTAGAAAAGATTATAGCCGAAGAGGATGAAGTTCGTAAGAATCATCCTGCTGTCCAAATGGCCTATGATGAGTATCGTTTGTTGTATATTTTGGCAAAGAAAAATCCCGGCGATCTCTTGACAGAGTGATGAAATCAGCGTATAAATATATATTGTACAGCGCCAATAGGGCTGTATAGTTAGGGCACATAGCCCAAAACGTTCTTGCTTATTAAAGGAGAAAATTATGAACGCATTAACACGATTTGACACAACAGCTTTACAACAATTGAATAAAGCACTTATTGGATTTGACCGCTTGTTTACAGAACGAGCATACACTACAAATCCAACTTACCCTCCATACAATATCATTAAGAAAAGTGAAGACAACTACGAAATCGAAGTAGCAGTTGCTGGCTTTACACTTGATGAAATTGATGTAGAAGTCAATCAAAACCAACTTATTATTCGTGGACAAAGCAAGCGTGATGCTGACACTGAAGTTGAATACTTACATAGAGGTCTTGCTTATAGAGACTTTGAAAAAGTACTTACTTTAGCAGAGCATATGCAAGTGGGTGAAGCTAGTATTAAGGACGGTGTTCTTAGAATAGAAATAACTAGAATTGTACCAGAGGCATTAAAACCTCGCAAAATCAACGTTATCGGCATCGATAAGAACTAAAGCGTAAGATGGGGGACATCTTGTCCCCCTGATAAATACTAATACAAGGAAAAACATGACTTTAATGGCAACAGAAACTTCTCAATCTACAAAAATCGTTATTAAAAAACCCAACTTATATAAAGTTGTTTTTAACAACGACGAAGCAACACCTGCAGACTTTGTTAAAGATATATTGAAAGCCATCTTCCATCATGACGATGTTCGGGCAGAAACCATCACTATGGAAATACACGAACACGGCAAAGGCGTAGCAGGCGTTTATACGTTTGAAGTAGCCGAACAAAAACATCAAGAAGCCATTTATGTAGCCCGCACAAATGGACATCCTTTAAACATTAATCTAGAGTCAGAATAATGAATCCAAAACAAAAAGAAGCCTTGGACATTCTCCAAGAGGAATGTGCCGAAGTGATTGTCGCGGTTAGCAAGATTAGCCGCTTCGGAATTGATAACTACAAGCCAAATAAGCCTTTGACTAACCGTCAGCACCTAGCCGAAGAGCTTGGGGATTTACAAGCTATGATTGAAATTATGTACGAGTTAGATATTGTATATCCTGCTGAAGTAAAACAGTACTCAGAAGCTAAACGTGAAAAACTAAAAAAGTGGAGTAATATCTTTAGTACTGAAGCATAATATCAGTGTTAATACTGAGTAAATGTTGCATTGCATGATAAATAAGTTAGTAGAAACACTGAGTTTCTCTTACTAACGGAAAAGTGTAATGACAGCAAAAATAGCAAAACTAATTGAGCGTCTATCTGAAATGTTCCCACAACAGAACTATCAAAGTAAATTAGACGCTTATCTATCAAGTAAAAACATACAAGACATCAGTGAAGTAGAACACTGGATTAGGGAATTCGACCGCAAGGAGAGTTACCTATGAAAAACTTTTTAAACGTATTATATCAAATTGGTATGAGCTTTGGACAGGCTCGCGCCGCGTCAGCGATGGCTCGTGCAGGTATGCATAAAGAAGCCAAAGAATTGATGTCGAGATAATCATGGAATTACTATCAATACAAATAGCCGCAGTGGCTCTACTAATCATAATCCAAATGGCTCAGGAGTTTCTATGAATTTCTTAGATATATTATGGACATTAATTCGTTGGAAAAATGAAGGATGGGAAGTACATCCAATTAACTTAAACTCTGAATTTAAAGGATGGATTTGATATGAACAAAATTAAAAACTTTTTAAAAGCAGTTTCTGATATTATTATCGAAACTCGTAGACTAAAAGCTGAAGCATACGCTCGTAAATATAGCAACGTTTAATTCTTTGACATAATTAGATATATAGTTAATCCCACCCAAGGAGACTATATGGCCAAGAAGAAGGACATAACTAGAACCAAATTATTTAAAATGGTTCAGAGTTTCGATGAGCACGACGCCAAGTTTAGACCTACAATCGCTGATTGTAGAGAAATCTGGCGTAATATCAATCGTAATGTTTTTAATAATGAACTTAAAATGCCAAGTTTTAGGTTAGTTTATACAAAAGCATTTTGGGGTGAATGTCAAGGTGTTTTAGAAGATCAAACTCGCGTTAAAATGAAGATTAATAAAAGTTTCTTAAGTAAACGATTATTCATTAATACTATGGCACACGAAATGGTTCATCAATGGGAATGGTTAACTAATGAGAATATGACCCACGGTCCTCAATTCTTTTTATGGCGGGATCAATTAGAAAAATATAATATCACATTAAGTCGATGTTATAGAATGAAACATTATCGATTAAAATAATAATATTATCAAGATAATCAAATATAATGGTTATCTATATTAATATTTTAATTGACACATAATGTTTTCTCTGTTATAATAATACTTTACGCAACGGTGGCAGAGCGGTCAAATGCAACGGATTGCAAATCCGTAAAACCGTGAGTTCGAATCTCACCCGTTGCTCCAATTAATAGACACAAATTGGTTTCTGTGTTATAATATATACATGATGAAACGCAAAACACGCACAGATAGAAACCACGCAATATATGTTATCACTAATACTGTGACAGCAGAACAGTATGTTGGTGTAACAGTTTGCAGTGGTAACGTCAAAAAAGCCCTTAAAGTTCGTATGCAAAAACACGTTCGTCGTGCATTGACAGAGAACAAAGACTGGGCATTGTGCAAGAGCATTCGTGAGTTTGGCGTTAATGCTTTTACATACGGTTTAGTTGAGACGTTACGTGGCAAGGCTCCTGCCCACGCACGTGAACGTGAACTTACTAAAATCCACAACCCAGTATTAAACACACTTTAAGGAAACATTATGGAAACGACAACCATTCTTAATACAAACGGCCGAGGTCTGTGGAGCAGGCAAGCTAAGTCTGTAACAGTTACAGGTCTTGATTGTATAATTACAAAAATGGAAGATGAAGATCGTTTGTTCGGCGAACTAATGGTTCGCTTTGATACAACATCTTGGAACACTGATAAAGACGGATTGATTTACACAGATGATCAATTTCTGCAAGAATTGCAGACTTTCTTAAAGTCACAAGGCTTTACTGTAGAAGCATCTGATGATGTCAGTTATAGCGAGCAAGGTATGCAAGGCGACGAATATGTCAGCTTAGATGTTGGCAGTGAGTTTTGTCAAGAATGGATAAACAAGTATCCAGAAACCGAAGTACACGAATATTAAACAAAGGAAACAAAATGGCAGGCAAAGCAAAATCAATCTATCTCACTATCCTTCCTAAAGGTCAGCATATGAGCGTTTTTAAGAAAGTATTCTTTGAAGCTAAGTCTTATAACGAATACGTCAAATCAGAAGAGTTCAAAGCAAAGTGGCCAGCAGATCAATTTGATATTGTTAAAGAAACTTACTAATTGACACAAATTGGTTTTGGCGTTATAATACATACATAGTTTAACAAAATGGGGTTTGGAATGGGAACACGTTCACGTATCGGCGTTATGCATGGTGATGTTTGTAAATCAGTTTACTGTCACTGGGATGGCTATTTGGAACACAATGGCGATATCCTAGAGACACACTACGACTCTGCTAAAGCAAATAACCTAGTAGCACTAGGCGACTTGTCTAGTCTGCGTCCTTACATTGGTGTAGAGCATCCGTTTGGTCATTACGATTCAGGAATGACTGCTGATGAGTACAATGATAAGTTTAGAGATATGTGTACCTTTTATGGCCGCGACCGTGGCGAGACTGGTACAGAGTTTAAATCGGACTTGAGCTTAGATGAGTTCTTTGAACGTGCCGATGGTTGTGGTGCAGAATGGTATTACATTATGCGAGATGGTGTTTGGTATGTAGGTAATACATACGAACGAGATGTAAAATATTATAAAAAACTTGTTCCCTTAACAGAAGCATTGGCCGCAGTTAAGGAAACAGCATGAAGGAGTTAACATGGAATTTGAACGACGTTATGATGACCAAGGATTGGTCGCAGTATTGATCTCCTCTGGCTTTGGTGCTGGTTGGAGCACTTGGGCACACGACCATGAACGAGAAGGCCTGTTGTTTGACAGCCGACTGGTTGATTATGTTTTGCAGACAAGTTCAGAAGGCTTGGCAGAATATGCCGAATCTTTAGGCTACACTAGTTACACTGGTGGTGCTCAAGACGTAGTAATAGAATGGTTGGAGCCAGGCACACGATTCTATGTGTCAGAATATGACGGCAGCGAAAGCATCCGTACATTCGATCACTTGAGTCACGTAGCATGAGCGGCTATAAATCGATATTAGTACTCCGTCATCTTGAGAAAGAAGTTGACCACCTTGGCTTTGTGCTTGAAGCACCTAAGTCGTCAGGTTGGGGCGACTCTGACTTTGATGACAGAGTATCTATTATCCCTAAAGATGCTGATGCATTGCCTGTTTACACTCGTGATGCAGAAATATTTACTGGCACACTAGAAAGCCTTCGTATTTGGTTGCAAGGTGTTCAGTGGGCCCGTCAGTATGACGAAATGCTTAGACTCAGCGATAATAAAAAACGAGTAAAGAAAGAAGATGAAGAGCGTGGCCGTCAATTAATTGCTAAACTTAAAAAGGATCACACTAATGGAACGACAAAATAGATTCCTTGCTATGTGGGACTGCGATGGTCTTGAGTGTATGTTTGACATCTCAGACATCGAAGGCGATGGCCTTATGGCCAAGTTAAAAGGCGAAACATATCGAGTTCCTTACAACATAGCAACGATGATGATTAG
>ENA-OSIY01002120-OSIY01002120.1-marine-metagenome-genome-assembly--contig:-NODE-2120-length-10415-cov-4.092571_pt1 | contig 10415 bp, 14 predicted proteins | sample MGYA00237884_ERZ534233 | MGnify/ENA primary metagenome ERZ534233 (study PRJEB26412, sample SAMN06343840) | marine metagenome | isolation source: estuarine water | place: USA: Columbia River Estuary... | reverse complement strand
ATAAGAGACAGGTGCATACACCACATTGTAATTCAAATCAGCAAATCCAAGTAACCTTGTGGTCAAGGTTCGGTTAAGTGGGAACGATGAACCATAACCGGCTGCGGATCCCAACGGGTTTTTATTTATAATCCGGTAAGCTGACTGTAACGTAATGGTATCATCCATCAAACTTTCCGCATAGGCACCAAACCATAATCCAAACGAAGAAGGCATGGCTAATTGCAAGTGTGTGTAACCGGGCAAAAGTTTGTCTTTGTGTTCTTCGCTTTTGAAAATCAGTAATTCAAAGAGCGATTTTATTTGATAGACTAAATCTTCAATTTCATTTCTAAGATAAAGTTTTATATCCACCAGGACCTGATCGTTGCGCGATCGGCCACTGTGTATTTTCTTTCCCACATCTCCTAACTTCCTGGTGAGTAGTAGTTCTACTTGCGAGTGAATGTCTTCAACGCCATCCTCGATTTTAAAATCGCCAGAAATGATTTGATTATAAATCTTTTTTAGCTCGAGGCTCAGCAAGGCAAGTTCTTCTTTCGTGAGCAAGGCAATGGACTCCAGCATGGTAATGTGGGCCAGAGAACCGAGTACATCAAACGGAGCTAAATTCAAATCCAATACATTATCTTGCCCGGTAGTGAAGTCGGTTACTTCTTTAAGTGTTTTAAAGGAGTTTATTTCTTTAAAAAAATCGCCATAGCAATTTCCATATTCTTCTTTAATGGCATTCATTTCTGCTAATAAATCCGCATCTTCTAGCACGGACGCTTCTTTTATTTCACTATCAAGAATAGCTATAATTTCCAATTTACGTTCTTCATGAGCTTTTATCCAAATATTTTTACAAAAATATAATTCATTTTCACTCAATTCTGCTACCCCACGTAAAGCTTGTATTAAATTTTCCACGGGAATTGTTTTTCCGAATATTAATTTGAGTTGTTTATGTGTTGTAGTGTAATCTTCTCTAAAGAAGAAATCATCGACATCATCAAACAAAATTGATTTTACTTTTAACGAATACATTTCATATGCACTTTTCATCGCCTTTATTTTATTTTCAAAATGTAATTTTCCTAAAGAATCTGTATCTTCGTCTATAGATTCGAATTTTACGATATCTGATGATTTAATAACTTCCAACGTATTTTTAATAATGCACATTAATTGAAAATGAGAATATTTTGAGTTATAAAAATTTTCATTTTCAGCTTTCATAAAACATCTCTCATAAAGGATATCTGTCCCAATTTTATAAGTTATAATAACCGAACCTTGAAGTAATCTTTTTTTTAATATTTCTATGAATGAGTTTTCCATATGATTTATTTATAATGTTAAATTATGCAGTGTATTGAGTGAGTAATTTGAAACGCTACTTCCAGCAGGAGCGAGTCCTATCTTAAAAGTAAAAGACCAAGACTTACTGGTAGGTATATCTTTCACAGTAACAGTATAAGAATCAGAATTTAACCCAGTAAACTTTGTTGTAAGTCCGCTACTTCCAACATTTATAGCTGTTTCACCAGTACATGATATTTTCCAATTATTGGACGTACCAGTGAGATACACTCCTATTACACCATTATTTGAGTTACTATATGTGGAAGCTGTTTCACTCGATGCGGTAAATTTAATATCTAAATTAAAAGTTTGAGCGCCATAATAATTACTAAATTTATTAACTCCAGATTTTGGTATTTTCCCATTAGTATTTGCCTTAACAAGAGAACCTTCAAAATAATACTCACTCAATTTGATCGGATTAGTTCCAGCAAATTCTTTTTGAATATTGCCTAGAGATATAGGATTTCCAGCTTTTTGCAACATATGTATATAGTTATTTATTACGATCATTCCAAATAGCATGAAAAAACATAATATTTCCTAATAAATGAATGGATTCATTTCATTCTAAAATCTCATTTAAATCATATAAAAAAAAGTTAAAACATTCTACACTTTTATCAAAATAATTATCGTCTATTGGAGAGGTGTAAATGGTGTTTAATTTAGAATATATTTTTTCAAAAACATACCGATCTATATTCTTTATGACAAGACACATATTATGTATAGAGTCGAAGTGTTTAAAATTACTTTGTATTCTAATTCTATTTCTGAGATAATAACTAGATGGAGTATATAAAATTTCTTTAGCGGGTATATACATATCGTCTGTATCAATTATTATCAATTTATCATTTAAACATAAATTACTAAGATTACCAAAAAACCAAATAATTCCTTTGCTCCAAAATGGAATTAATATGTTTAAATAAAAATTATTTAATATTAAGTTTAATTCAGTTATAGATAAATTTCTATCGTTTACTCTTTTACGTAAAGTATCGCCTATAACCCATTCTTGTATAGCATATATAAACTCATTTGTTTTTTTTTATTTCATATACTTTTTGTATATGGTCATGATTTTTTAAAAATTTGTTTTTATGTTTTTCATGAAATTCGATTAAATTTAAATAGTGTTGAATATTGTTTTTTTGCATATCGTAAATTTTAATCGCAATATTTCCACTTTCAATAATGACAAGTGAGTTGTGCCCAGAAACATGACATATTCCATTTTTTTCTCCATATATTTCCCTGTATAATTTTTCTACAGCATACTTTTGATATGATCCTTTATATTGATTAAAATTTACCCAATCTAGCATATATGTATTTATTTTAAATAGAATTAAAAACATAATATGCGCACATACGTCTTTGTGGAATTTATAAATACGCAATATAAATACACCAACAATGGTTAATAGAAAAAAAGTTCTAATATTAGTTGCACATGCAGATGACGAAATAATTGGTTGCGGGGGGACAATGGCAAAACATGTGGATGCTGGAGATGATGTCTCCGTTTTGTTTTTAACCGATGGTGTTGGTGGTAGAGGGAGGGGTAATGCAGATTCTCAAAACATCTATCTTCGAGAGAAGGCCGCTCAAAAAGCGGCTAATATAATTGGATTTAACCTTTTACAACGTTTAGATTTTCCTGATAATGCGATGGACTCGATTTCGCGTCTTGAAATTACAAAAGCAGTTGAAAATGTAATATATAAATATCAACCAAACATAATATACACTAGTCATGGGGGGGATTTAAATGTTGATCATCGCAGGGCATTGGAGGCCGTAATGACTTCTTGTCGTCCTCAACCCGAAACGATTGTAAATACCATTTGCTCATTTGAATTAGCATCAAGCACTGGATGGGCTGGTATGTCACTAGCAAAATCCTTTACACCAAATTATTACGTTGAAATAACTAAACAGCTTGATAGAAAAATAGAAGCATTGAGAGCATATGATGAAGAAATGAGAATTTTCCCACACGCTCGTTCTGTTGAAGCTATAGAGCACCTTGCTAAATGGAGAGGTTCTCAGGTGGGTGTGCTTGCAGCAGAGGCATTTGTATTAGAGAGAGCGTTGTTGTGATTTTGCACGTATTCTGGTATTTTGGATGCTAACCATAATTTAATTCTGAAATTGCTTTGCGATAAGTTGGAAAATTCTGAAAAAAAATCTTTTATTATTGATGAAGTGTTAATTGGAGTTTTTCCACTTCTCAGTATTAAAATTTTGTGATGTTTTGAATTTTCAATTTGTTCCATTTTATCCATTGCTTCCTCTTTAATTTTTTCTCCTTCCTTTAAACCAGTATAAATTACATCAATATCTTTACATGGTTCCAATTTAAAAAGTTTCATAGCTTCATGGGCAAGATCGATAATTTTCACCGCACATCCCATATTGAAAATAAAAATTTCACCACCTTCACTCTGCAAAGCACTTTGCATGATTAAACCAACAGCTTCCGATATACTCATAAAATATCTCGTCGCTTCAGGATGAGTGACAGTTAGGGGTTCACCTGAACACAGTTGTTTGTAAAAAACGGATAATACGCTTCCAGAAGAACCTATAATATTACCAAAACGAACAATAGAAAAAGAACATTTATTCCCAATTTCTCTTCCCTTTTCCATCAAAATCATTTCAGCCAACCTTTTGCTGGCACCCATTATACTTGTTGGATTTACCGCTTTATCTGTGGAAACTAAAATGAACTTTTTCACACCATGCTCAGAAGCAAGTCTTGAAGCAATTTCAGTTCCTATTGCGTTATTATAAATTGCCTCTACTGGTTGCATTTCCATTAATGAAACGTGTTTATGTGCAGCAGCATGGAAAATGAACTGCGGCTTGTGTTGAATGTATATATTGGTAAATAAAAATTCATCGCAAACGTTCACTGTAGATGGAATCAATTCAACATTATGATTTAACTTTGTAAGTTTTTGCTCAATTACAAAAAGAGAAGACTCCGACCTATCAACTAAAATTATTTTTTTAGGACCATGTTTAATTATCTCTTTAGCTAACTCGCTACCAATGCTCCCTCCCGCTCCAGTTATCATGACTGTTTGATTTTTAAAAAAATCACCCACCTCCTCTTTACATATTTTGAAGTGTTCACGTTTCAAAATATCATCAATCTTATAATAAAAATCTTCTTCTGTTGGTATAAATTTCATTTAGATAAAGATATTTTAACGGCATCTATCACTCTTTCAATGTCTCCCATGCTCATGCTTGAATATATAGGCAAACACACTGTACGTTCATAAACACGTTGACTTATTGGAAACATTTCAGGGGTTAGCTTATATGTATCACGCCAGTATGGTTGTAGATGTAATGGTATATAATGCACACTACAACCAATACCTTGTTCAAACATACTATCTATAAACATGTTACGTGATATTTTAACATCATCATTTAATCGTATAGCATACAAATGCCAAGAATGTGTATCATTTGACAATGCCTGTGGTGGGAGAATAATCGGAAGTTCCTTAAAGGCATCATCATAAATCCGAGCAATTTCCTCACGTTTTTTTTGGAAAACATATGCTTTTCTTAGTTGATGTATTCCCATTGAAGCGGCTATATCTCCCATGTTATATTTAAAACCTGGAGCTACTACTTCATAATACCAAGATGGTATCTTTGAAACTGAGCGATCAAATGCATCACGGTCAATCCCATGGAGTCTCATGGTACGAGCGCGTTTTGCAATGGCAGGATTTCGCGTGACAAGCATTCCACCTTCACCCGTGGTGATGGTCTTATTAGCATAAAAACTGAAAGCTATTACATCGCTATTCAATGTTCCAACCATATTACCGTTATATGTGGTTGGTAGAGCATGTGCAGCATCCTCCATGACGGAAAGACCATGATTATGTGCAATGCTATGAATATTATTCATATCCGCTGCACGGCCACCAAAATGCACAGGAATAATTGCTTTTGTATGGGGGGTAATCGCCTTTTCTATTAAATAGGAGTCGATACATAGAGTATCCTCCGATATATCAACAAAGACAGGATTCGCGCCTAAATAACGAATAATCTCTGCCGTAGCTGTAAACGTATGAACCGTTGTGATAACCCCATCGTCTTTTCCGACTCCAATAGCCTCAAGTCCTAGATGTAGTGCGGCAGTAGCTGAATTAACCGCTACACATTCAACCCCACCTCCTAAAAAATCACAGAAAGCGGACTCAAATTCTTTTGTTTTAGGACCTGTCGTGATCCACCCAGAACGAAGGCATTTAACCACCTCTGCGATTTCTTCTTCACCAATATCAGGTAAAGCGAATGGTAAAAAATTCGCATTCATTATTGTACTTATTTTTTCAAAAATATAGGCATCAAACTATTTAGAACATCATCCATTTTGATTTGAGACAGTACATCTTTCCTACCAGCCCTAGTATATGAATTATAGAGTGCATCGTAGGCGTTGTCAACCCTATTGTTTTTATTCACAAGTCTCTCACATAATTCTGAAAGTTTCTTACGATCAACGAGAACGAAATCATTTTCACGTTCAAATGATATGAAATCGGCCTTACCATATAACCACCCAGGATTCCCATTAACATTTTTAAATTCAACCCATACTAAATCCGTTCTAAACTTATTATCATTCCTAGATACCTTCTTCATTGCCTTCGTATCCACACGAATCTCTCTACCATCAGATCTTTTGAAGACATGGTCAATATGTTGGAATTGTTCTTCTAACGTAGCTTGCCTAGCACCATGTATATAAGTTTTTTCTCTTACAATTGCAAGAAACGTATCTTCTGCTTTTTTTCCGTTTTTTGAACATTCCCCTGATTTGTCCAATGAGTTTCTGTATTCCATTCCTTACAAAGTTTATCATATTTGAGTTTCTAGTCAATTATTATTTACAATAAAGGATAAATAATTATATGGCAAACGAAATCACATTATGCGGTTTAACTGTTATTAACGGTCTTGACCCCAATGGAGTTTATACCTTAACCTCCCCTGTATGTGGAAAAGACTCTTGGGAAAGAGTTGTTGATACAACTACATTCAGCGTTCAGTATTTCTCTTTGTCACCCACACTAGAATGGCATTTGGTCGATGACCAACACGTTGGTAGCTATTGGGCTGTCGCCAGCGATGCAGCCACGCCATGGCAAGCAACATGGGGTAATAATGGTCAACCATACGGTATTCCAACTGTAACTGAGGGTGTTTCTGTATGTCCAACAGAATGTGATATTATAAACACTATGTTCGATACTGCAACTGAAGGCGGTTGTAATAGAGCTAGACGACTTTATCTACTTGGTTATATCTAATAATTTATGAACTACACAATCGGACAAACTGCCCTAGGTGGTATCATAGCATACATCAATGGTGGCGGAACTTCTGGACCATCAGGTTTGGTAGCTACAGTAGCAGATATTTCATCAGGTGCATCATGGGGTTGTCAAGACACACCAATATCAACTAATCCAGCCATTGGTGCAGGAAATGCAAACACGATTGCAATTATGGCGGGTTGTAATACAGCAGGGATTGCTGCTAGACTATGTGGCGATTTAACAGAAGGTGGGTTTTCAGATTGGTATCTACCAAGTGAATATGAATTAGATGCTTTGTATATAAACAAGGATGTTATTGGAGGTTTTGTTGTGGCTACGTACCAAGACTTCTATTGGAGTTCTACGGAGTACCTACCTAATACAACCTTCGCGTGGGCCAAAAGGTTCTCAGATGGTTATGCTGCCCCTGGCGGTAAGAACGAGACACACCATGTTCGTGCCGTAAGAAGCTTTGATGAAACATGCGATACTCGCTTTGATATGCATGCTTATGGGGATGAGTGTGGGGAAGATAGAGCAAGAAGACTTTATCTACTTGGTTATATCTAGTGAATGATGAGGTAAGTACCTCTCACATCTCTACGACTAGCGGAAAGATCTGATTCACCAGGCATTACGATAACATTGTATTGACCAACCTCACCTTGCGGCGTCGTCTTCAATTCATCAATAGTGAGAAGTGTTTCTGGATCAATCTCGTATCTCTGGGCAATGATTTCCTTTACTGCATCGGGATTTGTATATACCCATTTCTTACTAGCCTTATCTCTCTCCATGTATTTGAACTTACTGATGTTATAGAGAAGTGGTTCTTTTGTAGAGTCTTCAGTATTAACAATGAAAGAAACCTTATCCTTCTTCGGATCGATTAGTTTTTCCTGTTCTTTTCTTGCACCATAGGAGAAGTTGAATATAACGTTCTCAGGTGGGTTTGGGTAATTCTTAACCAACTCAACTTCTTTTGTATAGACGTAGTGATCAACAAAAGGTGTAGCAATAGCGATTCCCATGACAATGTCAAAGAACTTAGGAGAAAGAAGATCACCAGAATCATTCCAGCGGATCTGTACCCTTTTACCTCTGTTCTTTACGGTGGCTAGTTTAATCTCTGCTTCCATCTGATCTTTAAATCCCTCTGAATCATTGAAGAGATAATTGAGCGTCTTGTGTTGGAACATGGAGACATCTGGATACATCACATAAGAACCATGCTTCGCATAACAAACTAACTGACAGGCACCAGCGGATGGGCAAGTATCTACAATCTTGAATTCACCAGTATCTTCATCAATTACAAGACCTTTAAGTGCAGGGAGAGTTGTATTAAAGAATACGGTATTATCTGTTCCGCTCTTTTGCATCTTCTCGTTCTTACGAAGAAGTTCAGCGGGGCGTTTCATGAGTATCTTTTTAAATTCCTCAATGTCAATAGTTTGACCCTCTGGTGTTGTTATTAAAACTCTCTTTGCAACAGATGGGTGAATGTGTGGCATGTGAAAATAGTCAGCACCCTTAGATGATTTTTCACTTGCTTTTAATTTAGACTTATCAATAACCCTATTAATATAATCAACGAGCTTATCTGCATCGATTGGTCTTAAATTTGCATCGAGAGGGTCAAATGCCTCATTGAGTGTTTTGTTTTCGAAATATCGTCTAAATGTAATCATATTTTTATTTATTCTTTTTTTTCTTCTTCGGTACACAGTTAGGAACCATCTTCTTACCTTTTTTCTTCATGCCCTCTTGTTTGTAGTTCTTCCAACAGGTTTCCTTCAAAATGTTTTCTATGTGTTTATCGAATTCCATACTTTTATTTATAAGCCAAAAACTCTTTTCTTTATCATGTTTATACCCCTAGAGAAATGAACCCCCACCATCGGATCATCATATCCTTCCAACGCCGCATAAATTTCTGGCATCAATTCCCTAGTGGATTCTTTGATTAATAAAAATTTTTTAAACGTAACCATTTATCGATGCCTTAATATGTTCTCCCACTCATCGAAATCGAACCTCTTTTCACATTAGCATTATCTACCGTAGATGAAACGAGATTCTTATTCGGAGCGGATGAAACGGGATTCTTACGTGGAATCGATTTAGATATCTGATTCGCCGTTGTATAATATGAGCTTGGATTGAATTTTCTCTGCTGGACCACGAATGTACGTAAGGAATCCCCAACAGTACCCTTAACATAATCACCATCCACGATTTTATATATGTAATAATTGATTAGTTTTGGGTTCAAATCACCTTGGCCTTTATTAATCTTGGGTGTCACCTCTCCTATTTTTTTAGAAATATCGTCCTTGAGAACCTTATCAGGAAAAAACTGATTGGTTTTTGCTGCACTATTCAAAGTGTTTTCTATAGCATCCAAGCTTTTAATGATTCCAGCATCCTCTGAATTGGGATTCTTTTCCGCATTATTGTAAGTATTATTCAATAATACATCTATTTCATTCTGTGTTGCATCGCTGATGCCCATCAATGCAGCTGCACCAGATGCTATCCATTCTTCGGCTGTCACTTCATTGGGATTTGTTTTAACGGTGGGATTCGTTTTGGGGGAAGCGGTGGACGTATTCATTGGGGCCATACCAGAAGCTACCCATTCAGCGGCTGTTACACCGCTATCATTTTCTTTAAGCATTATATATTTTTTAAATGTTATCATTTATCGAATTATTTATTCAAAAACCGTTGTAGCTTATAAAGGTTTATCCACGTCCGAGGCGAAATTATTTAATCAATCTTCCTAGATATGATACCCTTACTCTTAATTAATTTGGGTTCTTCCAACCGAGTAACATCATATAAGGGATAACCAAACTTAATTCCCCCCTCTGGAATATCGAATTTACTACCTCTATCAACTAAATGTTTATCAGAATCTTTTCTGAATTCCCTTTCCGATTCATAAACCTTTGGTTCTCCGATAGTACAGTACCCAACAAGATATGCCTTTCCTTTACCAGTTCTAATGATTCCAACCTTTCTACCTATATATGGTCTTAAAGAATTTGTATTCCTAGTCTCTATAGTCTTCTCTCCGCGTAGAATCTGACCAGTGAAATCCTGAATCTTATCATTGATGTTTATACCAATAGAAACATTCTCCAGAATATATTCTTTAAATGTTATCATGATGCAATAATCAAATTTCCTTTTACAATGACATCATCGAAATAATTATTTATTTCTGATACATATTCCTTTGGGTGCATGTGATTTTGCCAATCTCCCTTTTTTGTTTCCTTCGCTTCCTTTCCCGATTTATAATGTATTAGGAAAAACGCCTTACCACCATGAGTTAAAAATGACTTGGCTTTTCTTATTACCTTTTCTCTTTCCTCTGGTTCTCTTATGACATTCAAGACATTATTAACTGTTACAGATGAGACTTTATTGTTTCTTGCTATCTCTTCGTTAGCATCATTAAACTCTGGACTTCTATTATAAGGATCTATTACCAAATTAGTAATATCTCTTTCTTTAAGATATTCTGTTCCTAAATCATATTTACCACCCCCAAGATCAACATTAATGGAGCCAGAAGGAGTATCGAAATGTGGACTTCTAAATGTAGCCGCTACTTGATGTAAGGACTGTCTCTTATACACATCTCCGAGCCCACGAGACAGGCAGAAATCTCGTATGCCGTCTTCT
>ENA-OSIY01002119-OSIY01002119.1-marine-metagenome-genome-assembly--contig:-NODE-2119-length-10417-cov-4.817988_pt1 | contig 10417 bp, 6 predicted proteins | sample MGYA00237884_ERZ534233 | MGnify/ENA primary metagenome ERZ534233 (study PRJEB26412, sample SAMN06343840) | marine metagenome | isolation source: estuarine water | place: USA: Columbia River Estuary... | reverse complement strand
GAATAGAGCTATGTCCTAAAATTAATCCTTGTTCTATTGATTCACCTATAAAACATTTATGATAAGAATGTACACTAATATTATTTTTACCTAATAAAGTAACAATATTTTCATCCAACAATCCATTTTTCAATTTCACTAATAATTGAAGACTTAAAGTTTCATTTTTTTCTAAAAACAAATCAGAATTTTTAAATATTTCAGAAAAATTACTTTCAAAAAATTGCTTTCTATTTTCAGTTGTTTTTACCACATTACTGATATGATCAAACAAATATTTTTTTTCAATAAATTGATTTAAAACAACCTGTATAGATGGTGCAACAAACCTATGGGAGTGCTTTAATAATAATTCAATTGGCTTTTTTAAACTTGATGGAACTACCATATATCCAATTCTTAATGATGGATGTAACAGCCTATTAAAAGTTCCAAGAAAAACAGTTCTTTGATTGGTATCTAAACTAAATAATGAAGGCAATGGATTGTGCCAATTATTTAGCTCGTGCTCGTAATCATTTTCAATAATTATAGCATTATTTGTTTGAGCATATGCTAATAATTGTAAACGTCTTTCCAATGTCATTTTTACTCCCGTTGGATAATGACAAGATGGAGTGGTATGAATAAGTTTCGATTTGATTTTTAACTTATTCAAATAATCAATACTCATACCTTGCTCATCAATTGGTATACCAATGATGTCTGCCATTAGTCCTTTAAAAATTGATTTTACATTAGGAAAAGTTGGATCTTCAAGAAAAATTTTTTCACCTGGATTTAATAAAATACAACCTAATAAATATAACGATTGTAAGGAGCCAGAAGTAATTATAACTTGACTGCTATCGCATTTTAAATTTCGAATCAAGTTTAAATAATTTGCAATATTAATTTTCAATTTTTCAATTCCTGAAGAAGGAGAATATGACAAATTCGAAAATTTTATCTCTTTCCAATACATATTAGAAAGATTTTTCCATTGCGATACAGGGAAAATATCTAATGGTGGTAATCCAGGACTAAATGCCAAATTTTCATCACTATTTGAATTAATATCTTGGTTGTTTTTTAAAAATGATTTACCAATTATTGATAAATTTTCAAAATCTTTTCCATTAAAATTTATTGGAGTTATTTGTGAAATCTCTTTCTTTTTTATGGTATAGCCTGAACATGGAACTGATACTATTAAGCCATCTAAAATAAGAAATTCATAAACCCTTAAAATGGTACTTCTGGAAACATTCAGTGTCTTTGCTAAACTTCTAGATGTAGGAAGTGTAATTTCTTCTGGAATTTCCATGGAAACTATCATTTGTTTTAGCAATTTATAAATTTTTAAGTACAATTTATCATTATCAATTACATTTGAATTCAAAACTTGAACATTGTAATTATTGATAATTTTATTGAGTAGAATTGACATAATTGGTATCTTTAATTTAAAATAATTGGTATGGCAATTATAATATTTTGAAACTGTTATTTGTTAATTATTTAAAAAATTCAATCACGTAAGTAAATCAAAATGAAAAAAATACACCTACTTTTTGTTTTAGCCTTTTTTATTTGTAAAAACAGTAAAGCGCAATTAATTATTAATGAAGTTTTATACGATCCATCAAACGTTTCCTTAGTTGGCGATGCAAATGGTGATGGTGTTTATAGTCAAACGCAAGATGAATTTATAGAATTTTTCAATACAAGTACTTCCAACTTAAATATAAGTGGTTACGAAATTTGGGATGATACTTTAGTAGGTAGTTTGGTTTATAAATTCCCTATTGGAACTATTATTCCTGCTCGAAGTGCTTTAGTAGTTTTTGGTGGAGGTATACCATTTGGTTTATTTGGAAATGCAATTGTGTTAGCAGATACTGGCATTTCGGGTTTAAGCCTAAACAATACAGGGGAGAAAATAACAATAAAAAACAATGCTGGTGTATCAATACTTACTTTCGATTCGGATGCATTATCAAATAATCCCGATGAATCATATACAAGATCTCCAGATATTACAGGTAATTTTGTTCAACATTCAACATTAGGTATAAGAAAATTTTCGCCAGGAACTAATATCAATGGCATTGGTTTTATTTATAGTTTAGCTCACTCCATTACTTTTAAAGTAGACATGAATAAATATGGTTTGAACTTTAATAAAGTAAATATTGCTGGGAACTTTAACCAATGGTGTAATAGTTGCAATACATTACAAGATACTAATCAAGATGGTTTATGGGAAATTACTTTAGCCATTGCATCAGATACATTAGAGTTTAAGTTTGTAATTGATACTATTATTCAAGAAAATTTTACTTCTGTTAGTGCATGTACCAGACAAAACGGAACTGCTATAAACCGTTATTCAATTATAAAAACTGATAGTATTTTAAAATCAGTTTGTTTCGAAAAATGTATTCAATGCGCAAATGAATTAAGCTTAAAAGGAATTACCGATTTTAAAATTCCTTTTGGAACTTCTGCGGGAAAATCAATTCACCTCATTGCGGATACCAATATTACTAATTTAAGTATATATGGTATTGGTGTAGCTAATAATGGAGCTGGTACAAATGGACAAGAACTTAGATTCCCTGCAATTGCTGTAGCCAAAGGAAACCAAATAATAGTTGTAAGAGACTCAGCTTCTATTGCAAGTTATTTTGGCGAATGTTGGTCAGCATTTAATACCATTATTATTGATTCAGTTGGAATTATTTCTCAAAATGGTGACGATGCAGTAGAACTTTTTAAAGTGGGTGAAGTTGTTGAAACTTTTGGCAATGCAAATGTGGATGGCACAGGAAAAGACTGGGAATATACAGGCTCTTGGGCTTTTAAAAATAATTTAGGAAATTGGATTTATGGTGCACTGAATTGTACTGATAGTTCTACTACTATTTTTAACTCAAAATGCATTTATCCCATCTGTACTGAATTAAAAGTAAAAACGATAACTGTAAACGGAGAAAATAATGTGAATAGCATTTCTCAAAACCAAGGAACTCTTAAAATGATTACAGCTGTATTGCCAGTATATTCAAAAGATACAACTGTAATTTGGTCAGTAACTAATTCGGGTGTAGCATCAATAAATAGTAATGGTTTATTAACAGCTATAGCTAATGGAAATGCAATTGTAAAAGCAACGGCAAATGATGGGAGCGGTATTTTTGGAACCAAAACTATAAATATTACGGGACAAACTACTGGTATAATGGTTTCGTCTGTAACTGTTACTTCAGCAGGAAATGTAAACACCATTTCAACTACAAATGGTACTTTATTATTATTCGCAAATGTATTACCCAAAAATGCAACCGATACAAGTATTATATGGGATATTGACAATAAAGCAATTGCTTCAATAAGTAATGATGGATTACTTACCGCATTAGCTAACGGAATAGTAAAAGTTAAAGCAATGGCAAACGATGGCAGTGGAAAAGCCGATTCTATAAACATTACAATTACTAATCAAATTTTTAAAATTTCATCATTAAAAATACGTACAGAAGGAAATATAACTACAATTTCAGAGCCAAATGAAACATTAAGTTTTTATGCCGATATACTACCTAAAAATGCAACGGATACTTCAGTAACTTGGTCGGTTGATAAGAATTTAATTGCAAGCATTAGTAACAAGGGTTTATTAACGGCTATGGCCAATGGAACGGTAATGGTGAAAGCAACTGCTAATGATGGCAGCGGTAAATCGGATTCTTTAAATATTAATATTTCAAACCAAACCAGTTTGAAAGAACTTTTTAAAAGTAAAATCAATATTTTTCCAAACCCTACAAATGGCATTATAAATATAGCAACTACAATGAATTTAAACGAATATAAAATAAAAAGTATTTATGGAAATTTATTACATGTTGGTGTTTTATCATCAAATCAAATAAATATAGAAACATTAGCTGCTGGAGTATATTTTATTGAATTTAAAGTAAATGATTCTTGGGCAAATTTTAAAATAATAAAAAACTAAAATACAATAATTACAAAATGAAAAATAATACTATTTGCTTAGCAATGGGTTTTTTACTTGTTGCATTTAATGCTTGTAAAACCGATGATGTGGCGCCTAAAAATGTAATATCATTTGGAAGTTCAGTGAGTCTTTCTGTTAATAATGCTATCATCTCTGAAAACAATGATTCGGCACTTATAAAAGTAGAATTAAATACTATTTCTTCGAGTGATGTTCAAGTAATTCTTTCCTACACCGGAACTGCAATATTAAATACCGATTACAGTTCAAATATTACAATTGTTATTCCTGCGGGAAGTTTATCAAATACCGCTTCTTTGTTTGCTCTTCAAGATACTTTGAAGGAAGGCAACGAAATTATAAATATAGCAATTGAATCTGTTATAGGTGCTGCAGAAAATGGCATTCAAATTACTGAAATTACCATAGAAGATGATGATGTTACAAATCCAATAAACTTAATTTTTAATGAAATTTTATACGATCCCGGATCAACCGTAGCCGATGGAGATGCAAATGGTGATGGAGTTAGAAGTCCTAGTCAAGATGAGTTTATTGAATTATATAATAATTCATCAAAAGCAATTGATTTAAGTGGCTATAAAATTTTTGATGCAAATGCACTTTTATCAGATACTCCTAGACATGTTATTATAGCTGGAACTATTTTACAACCACAAAAAGCATTAGTAATTTTTGGAGGAGGTACCTTAACAGGAACCTTTGGAAATGCTATGGTTCAAAAAACTACAACTGGCGATTTAAACTTAACCAATGCCGGTGATGTAATTACAATTAAAGATGCTTTGAATAATGTTGTTCTTTCAATTGATATTACTCCTTGGTCAGACAATCCAGATGAGGCGTACACCAGAAACCCGGATATAACCGGAGATTTTGTACAACACGTGAGTGTAAACGCCAAAAAATTTAGTCCAGGTACAAAAGTAACTGGCGATCCATTTTAACTAATCAAATATTAGTATGCAGTATGCTGGTTTTATATTATCAATTATTGTAATCATAATTGTTGCAAAACTTTTACTTAAAAACTATTTCCCTCAAGCAGTACTGCTTATTGCTGGAATTACAATGTTATTAATTAAAGGTGGTTTAGATTATTTTAATCACACAATTGTGCTTAAAGAAAATAGTTTTTTACTAATTAATATTTTTGAATTTATAAAAGAATCGTTCTCAAGTACCAATGCGAATGTAGGTTTAATGATCATGGCAATAGGCGGATTTGTGGCTTATATCGATAAAATTGGTGCCTCGGAAGCATTGGTAAGAATTGCTTTAAAGCCATTATCGTTCTTAAAAAAACAACCTCATTTAGCTGCAGTTTGTGTGGTGCCAATTGGCCAATTATTATTTATTTGCGTTCCTTCAGCTGCAGGTTTAGGCTTATTATTAATGGCTTCTGTTTTTCCCATTTTAATAAATATAGGTGTAAGTAGATTAGCTGCAGTTTCTATTATAACAAGTAGTACCGCATTTTGTATTGGGCCAGCTTCTGTTATTACAGCCTCTGCCACACAAATTGCAAATATTGAAACTGTACCATATTTTATAAATATGCAAATACCTATTGCTATAATTTTAAATATCGTAGTTATGATTTCGTATTTTTTTGTAAACAAATATTACGATAAAAAAGATAAACTAATGCCATTGGTTGACACTAAAATAGAAAAAGAAAATATTCAAGCACCAGCTATTTATGGTATAATACCCATTTTACCGCTGATTATATTATTACTTTTTTCAGGTGTTTTTTCTGTCTTTCCTATTAAATTAAAAATTGAAACTACTACAGCTATGTTAATCAGCTTGTTTGTTGCTGTAATATTTGAACTAATCAGAACTAAAAATATTAAAAATATTTTATCATCTTTTAAAGTATTTTTCGATGGAATGGGTGATATTTTTAAAACAGTAGTAACACTTATTATTGCTGCCGAAATTTTTGCCAACGGATTAATTTCAATAGGCTTTATAGATGGCTTAATAACGATCTCTCAAGGCTTAGGTTTTGGCGCTATTGGACTAGGAATAATTATGACCATTATGATATTTTTAGCAGCCATACTAATGGGAAGTGGGAATGCAGCGTTCTTTGCATTTGGTCCATTAATTCCTAATGCTGCTGCTAAGTTTGGTATTGCCAGTACCTCTATACTTTTACCTATGAATCTTTCAGCATCTATGGGAAGGGCTTTAAGTCCTTTAGCTGGTGTACTATTGGCCACTGCAGAAATTGCTGGTGTTTCATCAATGGATATTGTAAAAAGGAATTTAATACCAATTTCTTTGTCGTTAATCACATTATTAATTTATCATTTTGGATTATGCTTTTAATAAAAAATGCAGACATATACACTCCTAATCATATTGGAGTAAAAGATATTCTTATAGGAGAAGAGAAAATTCTTGCTATAGAAGATCATATTGAATTTGATGGAAAGTATTGTAAATATTGGGATGCAGCAGGAAAAACTGTTACGCCTGGGTTTATTGACCAACATATTCATATTACAGGTGCAGGTGGAAAACATGGTTTCGCTTCCATGACTCCAGAAATCAAACTTTCTGATTTAATAGCTTGTGGATCTACTACAGTTGTGGGATTGCTAGGCACTGATGGAACAGCCAGAAGTATTAAAAACTTGTATGCAAAAACAATGTCGCTTGAAAGTGAAGGAATATCAGCTTATATGTTTACGGGTTATTATGGCATTGAACCTACCTATATTACCAATACCATTCAGGATGATATGATTTTTATTGATAAGGTATTGGGTTGTAAAATTGCCATTACTGATATTCGTTCTTCCTATCCAACTGAGCTTGAATTACTAAGAATGTTAAGACAAATTACCGTTGGAGGTATGATTGCTAATAAAAAAGGAATTCTACATATTCATTTAGGGAATTTAAAACCTAAAATGGATATTTTATTTAAACTGGTAGAAGAACACGAATTTCCAATTAGCCATATATCCCCTACTCATGTGGGCAGAACAAAAGCTCTTTTTGAACAAGCAATTGCTTTTGCAAAGTTGGGTGGAATGATTGATATTACTACTGGTGCATCAAAATACACTGATCCATACAAAGCAGTTTTATATGCATTAGAAAATGGTGTTTCAATTGATAAAATGACATTTAGTAGCGATGGCAATGCTGGCCTTGATAAGCTTGATGAAAATGGCAAACTCATTGGATTTAGAAAAGCACCCATTGATCAAAATTATTTACAAGTAAAACAATTAATTGAAACCAAAGAAGTAAGCATTGAAGACGCAATAAAGTTAATTACCTTAAACCCTGCAAATAATTTAGGTTTAAAAAACAAAGGGGTTATTGAAATAAATGCAGATGCTGATTTATGCTGTTTGGATAAAGATTTTATTTTAACAGATGTATTTGCCAAAGGCAAACTAATGATGGAAAATAAAGAAGTTATAGTTAAAGGAAATTTTGAATAATAAAATGATGAAAATAAAACACTTTGTACTTTTTATAAGTATTTTTCTGTGTCAATTATTATTGGCTCAAAATCCTATTTTAAACAAATATACTTTTGGTGAGGGTTTTAAATTTTCGGATAAAGACAACTCTGAAATTAGCATGGGTGGTTATATTCAAAATTCGTTAGAAATAAAATATAATTCAACCGATACAACAAGCGATGCATATAACAGATTTAGAATGCGAAGACTCAGATATAGACTTGCTGGCGATATGCCCAAATATAAAATAAATTACAGGTTTCAAATTGACTTAAGTGGAACACCCGAAATTGGTGATGAAGGCAATGGAAATTTTTTATTTGATGCTTGGGTGGCCTATAACCCTACTCCAAAAACTCAAATAAAATTTGGACAAAGCATTTCACCTACCGAAAATTTGGAACTTTTAATGATTTCAAATTCATTGCAATTGCCAGAAAGAAGTAGGCTTACCTCCGCTTTTGGAATTGTAAGAGAGTTTGGAATTTTTACTTCAAGCGAATTTAAAGCAAGTAGAAATTTTTATATTAAACCAGCTATTTCGTTAACCAATGGCGATGGACAAAATGTTTTTGTAAACGACCGAGGAGGTTTTAAAATTGGTGGAAGAGTAGATTTTTTACCATTTGGTAAGTTCAATAATTTTGGTCAGTTTAGGCAAGCAGATGTGGTTAGAGAACTTACTCCAAAACTATTGATAGGATTTATTTACAGTACAAATTATGGTGTAAGTAGCCGCAGAGGTGAAGGTAACACCATTATTTATTTAAATGATTCTTTAAAAGAAGTGCTCCCTAATTTTACAAAATATGGTGTTGATTTTTTATTCAAATACAAAGGTTTTAGCATGCTTGGCGAATACATTCAAACTACTGCTACTGTGCCAAACGATATTTCAATTAGGGTAAGAAATGATGGTTCAACTGCCACTACTTTTTTAGTAAATGGAGTTCAAGATGTTGAAAATTATGTAAAAGGCAGAATGATGTTGGGAAGTGGATACAATATACAAGCTGGGTATTATTTTAAAAACAGAATTTCAATAGATGCAAGATATACCAACTTAAGGGCAGACTTAAACTCTTTTTTAAACAATCCAACATATTATAACCGACCTAATTATTATACTTTTGGTTTAAGTAAATATTTAAGTAGAGGTTATGGTTTTAAAATTCAAGCTTCTGCAACTTACGTGGAATTATCGGCTGGAAGCCTTGATATATTTGGAGCACCACTAATTAATAATGAGTGGATAGGAAATATTATTACCACTTTATCTTTTTAGGTATGAATAAAATAATCGTTTTTTTAATTCTAATTTTGTGTTTCAATTTTACTCAAGAATTTGATCCGCAATCGAAAAAAATAACAAATAGTTTTTTTCCTGATATCAATGTGGAAATTAATACACCCGCATTTAAAAAACCAAAGGGCTTTACAAATTACAATGAACTAATTTTTTTTATAAACGATTTACAAAAAAAACATCCTGAAATAGTAAGCATCAAATACATTGGCCAAACGCAAAAAGGTAAAGCAATTCCGTTTGTAGTTTTGAATAAAAAATCATACGATAAAAAGTTAAAAGTTTTTTTACAAGGTGGCCTACATGGCGATGAAATGGCTAGTTCGGAAGGAGTATTATTTTTGATGGAAAAACTTTTAAATGATTCTAGTTACAGCTATTTGTTAAACAAATTAGAAATAGCCATTATACCAGTTGCAAATATTGATGGTTATGAAATTCAAGATAGATATGCGGCTAATGGATTGGATTTAAACAGAGATCAAACCAAGTTAATGATTAAAGAAAGTAATTTTTTAAAACAAACTTTTAGTGATTTTAACCCTCATGTAGCTATTGATTTTCATGAATACAGACCATTTAGAAAAGAGTTTGCTCAATTAAGTAATTATGGAATCACATCGTTTTACGATGCTATGATAATGACTTCTGGCAACTTAAATGTTCCTGAAAAAATAAGAGCTTACACTAAAAACAAATTTGTAAAAAATGTGGAAGTTACATTAAATGATTTAGGCATTTCTAACCGTGAATACCTGACTTCTGAAAAGGTTTTAGGAGATATTCATTTCAACCAAGGATCAAATAACAGCCGTTCAAGTGCTACTTCTTTTGCTTTGGCAAATACCATTTCAACCTTAATTGAAATTAGAGGTGTTGGTTTAGGAAGAACATCATTTAAACGAAGGGTGTTTTCAACTTTTTCAATAGGAATATCTTATTTGAAAACAGCTTATGAAAACATAAATGAAATTGATGAGTTACTAAAAAACGAATACAATACCAATGATTTAGCAATTGTTACCTGCAAGAAAGAAAAAAGTATTGAACCATTAAAAGTAATAGATTTAGATACTGAAAAAGAAATAACCATAGATGTTACAGTATTTAATGCTTCAAAATCGACTGCGGTATTAACAAGGGTAAAACCTTTTGCCTATTTAGTTGAAAATAACCAACAAAATATAATCGATAAGTTAAAAATACTTGGACTTGCTGTAGAAACCTTAACAACAATAAAAGAAATAGAAGTGGAGAGTTATTACGTAAGTGAATACAACATTGACAATGTAAAAGATGAAGGTGTTTACCAACAAAAAGTAAAAACAACAATAAATACTGAAAAAAAATCTTTCGCAGAAGGTACTTTTATAATTTACATGAACCAAGAAAATTGCGGTTTAGCAATTGAAACATTAGAACCAGAAGGACATAATGGCTTTGTAAATTTTAGTGTTATACTAACAAAAAAAGACGAAAAATTACCTATTTACAGATACTTAAAAAACGAAAAATTATAACAATGAAAAATATAATACTAAGCATAACTATTTTATTTAGTTTAAATTTAAAAGCACAAGAAGTTACAAT
>ENA-OSIY01002116-OSIY01002116.1-marine-metagenome-genome-assembly--contig:-NODE-2116-length-10430-cov-6.268425_pt1 | contig 10430 bp, 12 predicted proteins | sample MGYA00237884_ERZ534233 | MGnify/ENA primary metagenome ERZ534233 (study PRJEB26412, sample SAMN06343840) | marine metagenome | isolation source: estuarine water | place: USA: Columbia River Estuary... | reverse complement strand
CAAGAAAGGTATCATACCTGTGTGCATAATCTCACCACCTCTGATGGGACTACCTAACGGACGAAGACGTCCAATTTCCAAACCAATGCCTGCACGTTTGCTGGCATACTTGGCCATCATTTCCCCAGAGGCAAAAATAGAGTCGAGATCGTCATCGCTACGAATAAGAACACAGGAACTAAACTGTTTGGTAGGTGTACCAAGGCCAGCGAGTACAGGAGTAGCAAGAGTAAAAAGACCATCACTGGCGGCGTTGTAATACTCTTTAATGTATCGCATACGTGCTGAGTTAGGTTCTTCTTTATGGAATACAGTGGCGGCTGCAACCATGTAACGAATTTGTGGAGTTTCATAAGTTTCCTTGGTAGCACGATTCTTTACAAGATATTTTTCAATTAGCTGCTCAATTGCTGCATACCCGTATAGTTCATCTTTTTCGTGATCCAGCATGTCATTCATCTTGTTCCAGTCTTCTTCGCTATACCACTCAAGAAGCTCTGCAGTATACAATCCTGTTGCCACATTTTTCTTTACGATTTCGTAAAGGTGGGGAGGCTCGTAGGAGCCATAAACATCCTTACGCAACATACTAAGACGTTGCTTGCCCGCCACATATTGATAATTTACGTGACCAAGATCCGGATTCGTTTCCACATCGATTAAATCTACGATGGCCCGCAAAGTTATCTCGTCAATTTCTTTTGTAGTAATACCATCATAGAAATGAGGCTGACTTTTAATCTCAATCATGCTTTGACTAACGTCAGCAATTCCACTACACACCTTTGCAATCTGTGTCTGCCATTTTTCAATTGTTAGCGATTCTTTCTTACCGCTGCGTTTAATTACAGTTATATTGGTCATTTTCTTATTCTTTAAAGGCGTATAGGTTCGTATTTAGTGGAGCGGCTTCATTGTGTAAATCTTTTGCATTGTTACCGACTTAGGTAAGTCTGTCGCATCAATCCATTCTTCATCTTCATACCCATATACTTTATCATCTATTATCAACAAATAATATACCGTTTTATTGATAGTGTCAACAGCTACATTTATTGTAGCTTGACTATTCTTAAAACGCTCTGTTAATTGTAGAGTATAACACATTCCTAAAATTAAATTGAATTCACAATACTCATTTTCATCAATAAGTTCCCATGCTGTGGGCCAGCGGCTACTATCGTATGGGTCGGTATAAAATTTAACTCTTGGTAAGCGGCGAAAGAATTCGGCAACATCCGAAAATGGATTGAGAGATTCTTCAAGGTGTTGTCGAAAGGTGTACCAGGTGGTAAGCCTGGTTTTTTGAAGCTGTTCAGCTATGAGCATTAACTAAGTGCAGTGTATGAATAGGTTAAGGTTGCAACGTCGGACACGTTGGCGTTTGTGTAAGATACAACAATGGATTTATACCCGTCAATATCTTCAACGTTGGCAGAGAATACAAGCTTCTCGTCATCTCCTAACGCTGATGTGCCGGTATAATCATATTCATCAACAAATTGAATATTATCGTGAACTCGATCTAACACAATAGATAGTGTACCTTTTCGCATTTGTTCAAATGCGGTACTTTGATATACATAATTAATATCTAACCCGGTTGAAGAATTTAATGAAATTCTAAATGCTTTGATTGCAGTATATGCTTGTCCAATATTAACGATGTGTGTTTCAGGGCTGGTGAAAAATACAGACCCTTCAACATCTGCAAGGTATGGTCGAACTCCAAAATAACCCGACGCTAGATCAATTGCTCTATCAAAAATATCTTGAGTTGAGCTGTTGCCTTTATTGACAAATTTAATTATTGAATATTTGTCTTGTGCCGGAGTATATGAGTTACCAGATCCGTCGTTGCCTACGTTTATAAATGTATTGCTACGTGAACGATTGCCATAACCGTGTTCCACAATAATACCATGTTGGTTAACTGTTTCAAATCTTGAATTTTTAATTATATTCTTTCTTGGACCGTATTGGAATCCTGTTGCTCCGAATCCGGTACCAACGCCAAACTTAACGCCAGTTTCTAAAATTTTAAATCCACAGTCATCAAATAGATTATTAAAAATATCTTGTTTAGCATATACACCGGTGCAAAATCCGTTAACTGTTACTCGTGTAAATTTATTACGTTGACAAGTTACCAATGAGCTAAGGGCATACATACCAATACCGATACTTGCGGTTGACGTTGTACTAACTGTAGTCCATACTCCTTCAATACTGATATCTTCAAACACTGAATCTCTAACAGAATTCATTTCAAATACTCGAGTAGCAATAGTATCAGTTGTAACACTAAACCCTTTCATAGAAATAAATCTAGGCTGATTCCCTTGTTGAAGAGTTAGACTGTCATCATCTTTGATAAATTCAAATACAGTGCCAGGCCCGTTAAAATTAAAAATAGTTTTTTCAGGGCCAGCACCTTCGATCGTAACATAGCTAGGGACATAGATTGTATCGGATATTTCAAATATGCCCGGCTGGAATCGCAACACTACTCGGTTTTCAGCTGTGACAAATAAATTAGTAATGGCATTTTGTATATTAGCTGTTTGATCTGTTGTATCAGAAAGAATACCATAGTTGTTTGATGTTACAAAATCATCAAGTCTCTGTTGCAGTGTACGGATTACTGGAAAGTTAATATCAGCATTTGTTTGTATTGTTGGATCATCAACGTTATACTGATACTGTTCAGCTAAGTCTAGTATATTTTCATTTTCAGTTAATATTCTAGTATTGCCCACAGCTGGTGCGCCTTCACTGACTGCCCCGTTGCCAATGTACAATTCTTGGCTATCAATGGCCCATGCCATTTCGCCGCTGGCTAACTGAGGTAATCCAGAAGCTTCATTCTTCTTACCTCTGCGTAGTTGTATTCTTGAAATTTGCAAAACAGCCATGAAAATATCCTCTTATTCGATATTTATCAGTTCATGCGGTAGTATTCTTCTACTCGTTTACACCAACGTTCTGTCCAGTAGTCAAAGTCTGTGGGTTGTAAAATAAACTCCTGATACTGCGGTTCTGCCCATGTTCCCGGGGTGATTTCTTCTGGTTTTACGCACATTAGGATAACTCCCTTGCGTATATTAGTACCATGTACTTCATTATGTGCCATTGCATATGCGGTAAGCTGAATAAAGTAATCATCAATGTATTCTAGTTTCTTGGGTTTGTTAGTTTGCTTGTAGTCTAAGATCGACTCGTCACCGTCGTGTATGCCTACACAGTCAGTAGTTCCCGCATATAGTTCGGGAAAGTATAGTGGTACTTCAACTCCCCACACTTCGCTGATCTTTGGAAAGCCTTGTTCAATAACTTTCTTGGCCATAACTAGGCTTTGTTGTGCATAGGGGTTACTTACAGTTTCTTTAAGCTGATCGCCGTTGACATAGTCTTCTAGGAACTTGTGCATACGTGTTCCACGGCCGGCTGCTTCTGTTGTAATCTCTTGTGCTTTCTTTTCACCCACGGCTTTGCGCCAATTAGCCAGAGCTATCCGACTTTCTGCTGGTTTGGTTTTATCAAGGATTGTAGTAACTGAGGGGACCTTATGCCCCTCAGGTGTTGCGTATAACCGTTTGCCTGTGCTTTCGTCTCGGGCTAGTTTAACATAGTTGTATTTTTCGATTAGTAGAGTCATGTGCTATTATATAGCAGTCTGACCTAGAAGTCAACCGGGTTGTTTGAGCGATTTCGCCGCAGCCCTTTTAGCAGATGCATCCACACCACCATTGTTCTTTGGCTCGCCACGTGTAGCTTCTGGTTTCTCTTTGGTTTTGATTGTAAGGCCTCGACCGTCAAATTGGGCCACTATGTTTTTTAATTGAGGAATTGTATCAAACTCTTTCTTAAATGTATCATAGTCCATTTGTGTACCGGATACATTGCTTAACATGTTTGACACAGCATCCCAGCTGTATTGCGCTGGGGTGCCTTTTGAGTCTGCTCTGGATTTTAGAGTGTTGAGTATGCGGATGAGTGTATCCGCATCTTCAGTTACTTTTTTTTTGGTTGGCTTAGTATAGTGCCTAATTTGCGGCTATAGGCAATGTTTTCACGCATTTCACGACCGGCAGCTTCTTCACCACCTGTGCTTGCATCTGCTGCTGCAAATTCATCACCGCCTGGGAATTCTTCTTCACCTGGCACACCCATTGTTGGAGCCGCTGCCGGGCCTACCGGGCCTTCTTCACCTGTTAGGATAGCAACTGCCTGCGCTAATGTTGTGCGAGCTGTTTCTAATACTGTGTATAATTCTTCTAGTGCTGGTTTAACTGTGCCTGAATATTGACTGCTAATATCGCTGCCTAGTTCGTCTCTAATAGAGTCTACTAATTCTAACATGGTTTCTGATTTTAAACTTGCAGTATCTTCTAACCAGCCTGTTACTTTATCAACCATGTCACGTGCGCTCATGATCAATGCTGCTTTTTCTTCTTCACCTTCAGTTAGTGTTCTTTCTGAAAGTACACCACGTAGAACTAGCATTGCTTCATCAATGCTTTCTTTCTTAGCCATTTTGCTGGCTGTGGCATGCATTACTTCTTCGCCTTTGTCGCCATAACGCTTTTTAAATTCACCTGACTTAGACTTCATGCCTTTGACATATTTTTCTTTCTTGCCTTCTTCGATTGGGCTTAGTGTGCGTTCTGAAATTGCCTGTGTGATTACATCTAGTAATGCACGGTCACGCTGATAGCTGTTGCTTTCATAGACTGCATCGTAGTTCTTACTTGTTTCGAACTCAGCAAGTTCCATAGTAATTTTATCGCGAGCTGCACGTAGCTGCTCCATCGTGAAGCTGTCTACGTTTAATTTGTAACCAAATTTCTTAGCTAGGCTTTCGTTAAGGCCTCTGCTACTCTTTGGATGTGAAAGTTCTGTAATCTGCATATTCTATAATCCCTAAAAGACTGTTATTTTTATTTATCAAAAGTTTGACTTAAACATTGAGGAAATTTCTTCTTTGTAACGTTTAGCCCTGTGATCTGCCAGTTCCCATCGCCACATAAAAATGTCACGTTTTTCTATATCTTTAGCATTTTCATATCGATACTTAAAAAATACTGCGTCATTATTGTTATTCCAGTAATGAGTGTCTAGTTGTTGTACTTCGTTATAACGCTTGAAGTTTGTTTGATCGTAAAATTTAGCTGCTAATGTAGCTGTGGTCTTGATTCTAAACTCTGCAATGTTGTCACCATTGATATAACTTAACACCCAATTGCCAGTTTTATTTTGTTTGATCTTGTAGCGTTTATACACAAGACTTTTGTCGGGCATGACCAGTATAGGAATCTTTTTCTTAAATTCATCTTCTAAGAAAGATTCTAGTTGTTTAGCTTGGCGTTTAATGTTCATTGGCAATCACTCTAGGATTAATGTCTCCTACTTTAATTACCAAACTTTTACGGATAAGGCTCTCAATTGTGAATTGATCACGCTCGCTAAAACTACTCAATTGGCGCACATGAGTTAACTGTTCCAATACACGTTTTTCTTCGTTGGAAGTATATACTTCGAACTCTTTGATCAACTCGTTTATTTTCATCTTAGGCCTGCAATACGCAACATAGCAGTAAGCTCTACATTTTCTGTACTAACTACTGCTGTTCCTGCTTTGAGTTCATCTGTATCCGGAGTGTCCATGGACATCTTGCCATCAGGTGTTGGCTTTAATGCTGTACTATCAACTTCCATTGATGTTCCGTCAGGCTTAGTTAAAGTTGCTTTCTTTGTAGCAGGATCAACTTTGGTAATCTTGCCCATGTCTGCACCCATTGCTTCCGCAGTAGGCTCTGCACCTGTTTCATGTACTGTGGCTTTCTTACCTTTGTTTTGTAATGAACGAGCCACTGCCTGTGCATGATTCTTGCTGGCAAATACCTTCCAAGTACGGCCGTCAATAGCCACTGCATAGTTGTTGGTCTCATGGCCTAACTCATGTTCCATTTCTTGACGTTTAAATTCTCTATGACTGCTGCCGTCCATGCCAGCAATACTAGAATCATAATCACGCTCGTATGCATCTTTGCTAAAACGACCTTCTTCAATCTTTTCGCAATCGTTAACACGCTTGCCGGCATTCTTACCTGTACCTGGCTGTGTGCCTACTTTTCTATGACCAGGCCAGCACTTTTGTGCTCCGGCTACACCTTCACTCAGTACATCGTCGGTAAGTTCGTTTAATCTCACCGGTCTTCCTCGCTTTTAGATAATGTTATTTTACCCTGCAATGAGGGATTGTTTTTAATCATAGCAAGTGCATAGTTATTAGCACCTTTTTTTAGATCAAAGACCTTAGGTTGTCCGCTTTGACGATAAATTTTTCCATCTATACGAATGTACCATGGGCCGCGATCTCTTTCCATTTGTTGTTGTTGTAAATTACGTTCAAAGTCGGGATGATCTTCGTGTCCCAACTCATGCTGCATTTCTGCACGTCTAAAATCACTTCTACTTTGATCCATGTAATTTTGTTCGTCACGATCTCTAGAACTTAGTTCATCATGATAACTAGAATATCTACGTCCGTTGCCTTCCGCCACACCTTGTTCTTCGGATTTCATATAATCACGAGCAGTGTCAATATAATCCACTGCCTTGGTGATTTTATTCTGAACCCATTCAGGTAAGTTATCGTCTGCGCTTAGTATACTGCGAAGCTCATTGGCAGCGTCTTCGATGGTATTGAGTTGACCAATGGCCATGTCGCCTTCGCGATCATATTCTCCTTGGTCTACTGTATCTACATCTTCTGTAAATTCTAATAGTCTCATAGTACAGACCTAATCTCTTCTCTAGTTTTATATCCCTCCGAAATGCATTGAAGTTGTTCAATAAATTCGCGAACAGGTCTACTACGGCCACGTGGCATTGCAACACCTTCTGTGCGGCGAGCAGGGCGCCCTCTTGCGCTTTTGTATGCTTGTAATTGTACCGCAGATAATTTTTTACCTGCTTTTTGCGATAATAGACCAGCGCCAGAATTCCAAGAACCTATCACCGAAAATTTATCACCAGTTGGGATAACTGCCACTGCATTTTCTGCACTACCTACAATTTTACGTCCTGGGTGTAATCTTTTAGACTTATGATACCATAGTCTATAGTCAGTGATCTTTTCGCCAGCATCTGTTGCTTGAATACTTGCACTCGGTCTGCCCGCAGCTCTTGGAGTGGCTGCGGCCTTAACACTAGCTTTAGCGGCTTTAGCCGCTGCCTTGGCAGCCGGCTTTTTGTTGCCCCACTCGTCGTAATCTTCTTCGTTGCCGTCGTCGCCTTGATATTCGCTGCCGTATTTTCCTTTATGAACAATACCGCCATCCTTTTGAGTCACTGTTGTACCCATGCTGGTTTTGCGCGACTTATCATTGAATCCAAACCAATCATCATCTTCGTCATCATAACGCTCGCTGACTTTTTTCCTGCCTTCTGTGATAGACTCTGTAATGTAATCGTGTACATCTCTATCAAAGCGTTGGTGAATCCACTCATAGGGATCACCATCTCTGGCTTTGGCTGTGCCATATGGCATTTCACCATGTAAGAAGTAATAGTCATACAGTGCATGATATAATTCGTCAGTTAAATCAGCACCAGCTGCAAAATCTTTGACTTCCTTGGGGAAACGTGTAACAATATGTTTCAGCGTGTCATTTTGCTGTGGAACAGCTTCTATTATAGGCATGCTTTCTTGTACACCCGGTTGACCAATACGCTGAGCAGCCGCTTGCGCCATTTCAGGACCGCGATCTTTGTACACCATATTACGCATACCAGACATTAATTTGTCAAATGTTCTTGGATCAGCCAGCATCTGCATAAATTGTTCTTGGCGACCGTTTTGTAATGATTTCTTATATAAGCCATATACAAATCTGGCCTCCGGATGCTCTAATGTAATTGGCTCTCCGCCAAGTGTAATAGTAGCATCGCTGCCAGTAGTGGCCGCGCTGGCAATTACTTTTAAATTGTTTGCACCAGCAATGACTGGACTTTCAAATAGTTCAAATAAATTCATAGTTTAACCCTTATAATTGCTGAAGTCAAAAACTTTTCGTAGTCTATCGTAAGCTTCTGTGTTTATTTCTTCGTGTACTTTTTTTACTTTAATTTCTTTTGTAGTAGTGCTTTCTTGTGCAGAATCTTTTCTAGGATTGCCAGCTTTAATGATGTTGGCAATATTTTGAATTGTTTGATCGTCGCCTGTTTTTAATATACTAATAAAAGCATTGGCCACTGTTAGTGTATCTTGTCTTGTTGGGTTACCGGTAATACTACGTTGAATCGCAATTTTTAATTGTCTAGGATCTGTGCCAATCTCTTTGCTTAATTTACCAACATTGTAGTGAACAGCGCCACTGGCAGGTGCACCGTTCATATCTTCGTGTCCATCTTCCGCTAAATCATCCTCATCCGAATCAAACAAATGTGCAGTGGCTTTTTTATGCTTATCTAACAAAGCGGAACTAATCCTGTGACCTAACTGGTTCTTATTGCTTGGTTGAATAGAGGAAAATATTTCTTTACCATTTTCATAAATGAAATAAGAAAAATCACCATCACCGTCTTGCTCAGTTGTTACTTCATACGCATGTGACCCCACACGATGTTTAGTTGTTGCTGTATATTCAGCAGCACCGTATGAACCATATCCGGCGTTACCTGTGTGTTCAAATTCAGGTTGTCCAATAATTTCTTCCGTGAATGAGTTATTTAAATCAATACCAGGAGCACGTTCCTTTTCTCTGCCCCACTTGATACCCATTGCTTTTTCTGCTCTGTTAACAAAATGTTTGTCTAGTTTAGTGTCCGGATCTTTGACCCTGGCACTACCGCCATATACGCCAGGACTAGATAGGTGTCTTACACCTGTTGCAGTTGGTACAGTATGGCCTTCACGCATTTTAGTCATTTCTTCCTGTAAACGTACAATCATCGCATTGCGGTCAGATAGTTGTTGCTCAGTTAATTCACTAGCATTAACGCTACTTAACCGAGTTGCAAGTTCATACATCTTGCGGGCTTTTACTTTGTCCATTATTAGTCCTTTTTTTCATGCCATTTGGCTTCTAATGCCAGTGCTAATTCTTCAGCTATATTTGCATACGGTATTCTGCGTAGTATTTCGGCGCCTGATTCTTTACGCATACTTCTTGTTTTTCTTTTGCGGTGCATACGCATGAATGGCATAGATATAGTAGCCATGCTACTCGACCCCATACTACCTGCATCTTCTGTTAGTTCACGAATCTTCATAAGTTTATTTATCGAATTTGTTTCGATTTATTTTTAATCTGATACTTGGAAGCCAAGTTTGCCAAAGTTGGGATTGCCAGCATAGCCTTTGGTTTTTAACTGTACTTTACCATCAATCTTGGCCGGCCAAAATACTTTAGTCTTTAGCTTACCACCCGATTGTTTTGAATAAACTTGTATGAAGTTATAGCCCAGTGTTTCCAATACAACTGGCTTTAACTGCGGTAATGCATTTTTTGTGTTTACTATTTTATTGACTTCACTGATAACAGCATACCAAATAACGCCGCCATCCGTGCCTTTTGGTCTACCTTTGGGAATAGTTGATATAATGTTAGACATTACCTGTTTAGGAAACAGTGTGTCTTGTTTTAAACTAATATCGATTTCTTCAATCCATTCCTGTGTCCAGGGAAGATATGGATAGAATTTTTCATTGACTAGATCCGGCATATTTTCAAACAACCAATTCATTAAACCAAATGGTTGTGTAAATGCTGAATATTTAATATTCCTGGCTTCGTCGAAGAAAGCAATTTCTTTGGCAAATGCTTTATTTTGTCTAACATGTGCTGGAAGTTTCAAACCTTCTAAACTAGGAGCGGCACCTTTGCCAGCAGCTTTACTACTGATCTTTAAACTATGTCCGTCTTTTTTGTTTTGTATAGCAAAACTATCAGCCAACGGATTACTTTGACTTCTTGGAAAATATAGCATTAGTTGTCCTAAGTCCATGCCCAAGAATTCGTTAAACTCTGCTTGCTTATCAAATTTAGCTACATTATTTAAAATATTTAAAATACCCAAGTATTCTCCTGCGTATAATTCAATGGCTTTTGCTTCTTCTGGTTTTAAATATTTTGGAATATCAGGTTCTTTGCCGTCACTAATTTGTGCAGACATCTCTTTAATCGCTTTGCCTATGTTGCCTATTTTATCTAAATGTTCGTTGTTTTGAATTTGATTATTTAAATCATTGACCGGAAATGCGCCTGCACCACCTAATAATTTAAGAATGTTGGCTGATTCTGGATCGATGTCAGTGCCAGCAAAAACGTCTGTGGGTTTAACTGGCAATGTTTCTTTTTCACTGCCGCCTAATTCAACAGTCTTGACTCTGTCTCTTATACACATCTGACGCTGCCGACGAA
>ENA-OSIY01002115-OSIY01002115.1-marine-metagenome-genome-assembly--contig:-NODE-2115-length-10442-cov-6.103232_pt1 | contig 10442 bp, 9 predicted proteins | sample MGYA00237884_ERZ534233 | MGnify/ENA primary metagenome ERZ534233 (study PRJEB26412, sample SAMN06343840) | marine metagenome | isolation source: estuarine water | place: USA: Columbia River Estuary... | reverse complement strand
CAACATGCTAAAATCTCAAATGTTTTTAATTTATTTACCTTTATACAAAAAAAATCGGCATCAAGTCGAAATATCTTGTATAATCCTGCGCAATTTTTACTCAGACTGAAGTTGGAATAATGACAGATTTAGCAAAGTACAGAAACATTGGTATTTTTGCCCACGTTGACGCGGGTAAAACGACTACTACAGAACGAATCCTTAAACTTACTGGCCAAATTCACAAGACCGGTGAGGTGCATGACGGTGAATCAACTACCGATTTCATGGAACAAGAAGCCGAGCGCGGTATAACAATCCAGTCAGCAGCAGTAAGTTGTTTTTGGAAAGAGCACCGTTTTAATGTTATCGATACTCCTGGGCACGTTGACTTCACAGTTGAAGTATACCGCTCACTTAAGGTACTAGACGGCGGCATTGGCGTATTCTGTGGATCTGGTGGTGTAGAGCCACAATCAGAAACTAATTGGCGTTATGCGAATGACTCAGAAGTTGCACGTATTATCTTCGTAAACAAATTAGATCGAATGGGCGCTGATTTCTATCGTGTTGTAGAGCAAACCAAAAAAGTATTGGGAGCTAACCCACTAATCATGGTTTTGCCTATCGGTATCGAAGATGATTTTGTTGGTGTAGTTGATCTGCTTACTCGTAAGGCACACATCTGGGACGACACTGGCCTTCCAGAAAACTACGAAATCACTGATGTGCCTGCGGACATGGTTGATAAAGTAGAAGAATACCGTGAAATGTTACTTGAAGAAGCATTAGGTCAAGATGATGACTTGATGGAGAAATATTTAGAAGGCGAAGAGCCATCTATTGATGAAATCAAACGTTGTATTCGTAAAGGTACACGTACTATGGAATTCTTCCCAACTTACTGCGGTTCTGCATTTAAAAACAAGGGGGTGCAAAACATCCTTGACGCTACTGTTGATTACCTACCTTGTCCTACAGACGTTGATCCACAACCTCTTACAAACGAAGAAGGCGAAGCAAATGGCAAATTTGCACTTGTTGACGCAAAAGAAACATTTAAAGCATTAGCATTTAAAATTACCGATGACCGTTTTGGTTCGCTTACTTTCGTACGTATCTACTCAGGTACACTGAAGAAAGGCGATACCATTCTTAACGCAGCAACAGGTAAAACTGAGCGTGTGGGTCGTATGTGTGAAATGCAAGCAGATGACCGTAACGAGCTCAGTTCAGCGCAAGCCGGTGACATCATCGCTATTGTGGGCATGAAAGGTAACGTGCAAACTGGTCACACATTATGTGATCCAAAAGATCCAATCATCTTAGAAGCCATGGTATTCCCTGAGCCAGTAATCTCTATCTCTGTTACACCAAAAGATAAAGGGTCAACTGAGAAAATGGGTATTGCAATCGGTAAGATGGTGGCAGAAGATCCTACTTTCCGTGTTGAAACTGACCAAGATTCAGGTGAAACCATCCTATCGGGTATGGGTGAGCTTCACTTAGATATCAAAGTCGATATCCTTAAGCGTACATACGGCGTTGAATTAGAAGTAGGTGAGCCTCAAGTTGCTTACCGCGAAACGATCACGCAAACAATTGATGATTCATATACCCATAAGAAACAATCTGGTGGTTCTGGTCAATTTGGTAAAATTGATTATATCATCAAGCCTGGTGAGCCAAACACTGGTTTCACTTTCGCTTCTAAAGTTGTTGGCGGTAATGTACCAAAAGAATTCTTCCCAGCGATTGAGAAAGGCTTCAAGAGCATGATGGATACTGGCGTACTAGCTGGGTTCCCAGTACTCGATGTTGAAGTTGAATTGTACGACGGTGGGTTCCACGCAGTGGATTCATCAGCAGTTGCATTTGAAATTGCTGCTAAAGGCGCGTTCCGTCAATCAATTCCTAAGGCTGGTCCCCAGTTAATTGAACCTATCATGAAAGTTGACGTGTTTACGCCTGACGATCACGTAGGTGACGTTATTGGTGACTTAAACCGTCGTCGTGGCATGATCAAAGATCAAGAAGCTGGCGTAACAGGTGTCCGGGTTAAAGCTGACATTCCTTTATCTGAAATGTTTGGTTATATAGGAAGTCTACGTACTATGACTTCTGGCCGTGGTCAGTTCTCTATGGAGTTCTCACACTACAGTCCATGTCCACAAAACGTGTCAGAGAAAGTCATTGCAGAAACCAGAGAGCGTAATGCTGCTGCTAAGAAGTAAATACATATAGCAACTTTAAAAGCCCCATTATTCTCTCTTAATGGGGTTTTTTTGATCTTATCTAGTCCTTTAGACTTGAATACTATGTATCGTAACCATATGCTAATAAGTGATATTAAAAATTTATTGATAATGCTTATTTGATAGATATGTTTAACAGCTCTCATCAATTCCACTCAAATTTTAGGAAAAACACATGAAATTGAACTCTTTTGCCTTATTGGCAGCATCCTCTCTATTTTTAGCTGCATGCGGCAATGATCAAAAAAACGACACCGAAACCACAGTTGCACCAGTATCAGAGTTGACAACTGATGCAGCAACAAGTGATGCAAGTGAGCCAGCTCTTGCCAGCCTTGAGCAAAAACTCAGTTATATAGTAGGCACAAATCTAGCTGGTCAATTTAAGCGTGATGAGCTCACCTTTGATGTGAACGCATTTACCATGGCCGTCAATGACATCATGGCTGGTACAGATTCACGTTTATCTCAGGAGCAAATCCAAGAGGCAGTCGCAGCAGTTCAGAAACAAGCTCAGGAAAAACAGCAGCTTATGCAACAGGCAGTCAGCGGTAAAAATAAAGCAGACGGTTTAGCTTATCTTGAAGCAAACGCGAACAAAGAGGGCGTAGTCGTAACAGAAAGCGGCCTGCAATATAAAGAAGTGGTATCTGGTGAAGGCGAAATGCCCACGTCGGATAAAACAGTCGTTGTACATTACAAGGGTACATTAACTGACGGTACAGTATTTGATAGCTCCTACGATAGAGGCGAACCAGCAGAATTCCCAGTGACAGGCGTCATTAAAGGTTGGGTAGAAGCATTACAGCTGATGAACGTCGGGGATAAGTTTGAACTGGTGATCCCCTCTGACCTAGCCTACGGACCAACGGGCAGCGGCCAAGCTATTGGCCCAGATGCGACATTATTGTTTGATGTTGAACTCATTGAAATTAAATAACTCTTAAATAAAAGCCTTGTAAGACTCATTACAAGGCTTTTATTTTAATTTAAACTGCACTTGCCATATTAAATATTCTAAGGGGCTTGAAGAGCTGAATTTACAAGCTCCGCTCAAAAATCACCCCTCGCACAATCGCACTGTCAAAGCCACCAACAGACTTACCTGCATGTCACTCTAAAATAATTGACTCATTAACATAATGGCCACTAATACGTGATCCTAATTCGAAAACCTGAGAGCCATAAAGTTTTCATTCTCATCCACTCATAACTTTTCATGGGTTATGGCGCCATTAAGGGTAACCATACTGAATCCATTTGTGTCGTTATCAACGACGATGGCAGTAGCCAATACATTAAGAACTAATGGTGAAAATATACCTGTATAACTCGTTTTTGTTAAATCAGTTGTCCAATTACGAATTCTAACCGCATTACCTAGAGCTAAATTGAGATGCTCAATAGCACTGGTGTGCACTCATAAAAGAAATATAGGCAGCGCCCAAATTAGCCACTACAAACTCTACTTGATGCTCAAAGTCGGCAGAAGGGGATCTACAATCACTGCTGTTGCTTGATTATGCGCTTAAACGTAAATACTTATAGTATTGCCTGGGATGCGACTTACACCTTATGTCTGTAACAATCGAGCCATGTAGCTCACACGCAGAGCATCAGTTGAAGTTTCTCAAATACCCACATCTAACAGAGAAGTCATCTCCTGACCTACTATAGTTTGAAATACGATATCACCAATTCAGAGAACAACGTCTTCACCAGCGATAGATGAAAAATGTCCTTGCGGCCTTGTTATACTTGATTGACTGGCAGTGCTAAAAGCCAAACTTTCAGCGGCTGAGTCAATTAATACTCTTACAAAATGATAGAAGGAGGTGAGGAGGTTTTTGGTGCAGCGATTGAATCCGTTACATCTGAGCCAGAGCCAGAACCACCACAACCATTTAGGACAAAAATTGAATCTAAAGCAGAGTATAATTTTTATATTGAGCAAATACATATTTCCCGCCCGCCCATAATAAATACCTTTAGTATGAGCGGGCGACACGCACTGATCCTCTCAACCCGGTCACAATTTAACGCTTAAATAACCGAGTTTTTTGTAACATCACTAAACCTAGAAGCAACAACCAACTGATCCCGCCGCCGCCCGCGCTAGTGCCTGAACCACCTCCACCTGGTGGTGGATTCACTAACGTATTAAGTGTTGGATTAAGGTTAGCAGCCGTATCAGCTGCCGTATCAGTAACCACTATGTCAGAAATGACAACCAAATTATCATCGGTAATTGGCACCTCATTATCTACATCTGACTGTGTGTAACTGCGAATAGGCAATTCACCAAATGCACCGCCGCCATTCAACAGCGTTAGGGCCGCAATAGCATCAACCACTTGCATTCCATCACCAACCACCTGACCAAAAACTGTGAATCCTCCAGAATTTGATGCCACATCTAAACTATTGGCATTATTCGATAAATTAATAAACCACTGTGAAGTAGCACTATCTGGACTGCTGGTTTTAGCCATCGCAATAGTGCCTCGCAGATTGGATAATTTAGGATCATTTGCTATTGGTGTACCTGTTGAAATACTGTCTAACGAAAAACTATTTACAGCGACAGGGCCAGTGTAGGTAAATCCGCCACCTTGGATTATAAAATTTGACACAGAACGATGTACTACACTGTCTGCATACGATCCAGAATTGGCATAACTCAAAAAATTAGCCACTGTTTTTGGCGTTGTATTGTCAAATAAATTGACTTCTATGATACCAAGCGAGGTACGAATTTCGACTACCGTACTATGCACATTTAACGACATAAGAACACATAAGGTTGAAGCAAAAATACTAAGGTTACTTTTAAAAAACATAATTAGTCAGTTCTTCTTTTAGGAGTGGTTACAGGATAAAATATATACAAGATAATAAAAAGCTAACACTTGCATCAATTTGTAATTGAAGTCAGTGCTAGCTTTACCAATGGCATAAGTTTAAAAAGGGACTGGGTATTCTTTAAAAACTAGATTGATAGCTTTCATAGCTTCATCCGATAATGGTGTTTTAAACGCGGCTATATTTTCTGTTAAATGCGCCATGTTTGTTGCACCAATAATGGTCGATGTGACACCATCAACCTGATCACACCAAGCCAACGCAAGTTGTGATGGAGTGAGATTATAGGTTTTGGCCACGTCTACATATCCTGCTGTAGCGGCATGCGTGCCCGGCGTATCGCGAAAAATGCCGTTTCTTTGTTCAAGCGTCCAACGACTACCTTGTGGTAACTTTCCATTTAGATACTTGCCACTTAACACGCCACCCGCCAAAGGTGACCAAGGCAGATAAGCGACATTTTCACGTACACAGTTTTCAATCAAATATGGCCAATCTTTAGCATGTAACAAACTAAATTCATTTTGAATCGATACCATCTTAGGTAAAGCATGTTGCTGGCTCAACTTGAGGTAAGTGTTTATCCCCCAAGGTGTATCATCTGACAATCCACAAAAACGGATTTTCCCCGCCTTAACGCAGCTATCTAGTGCCTGTAGAATTTCCAACATCTCATTGGTTTCGTGTTCCGTGTCAAAGCTTGAAAACGTTACTTTACCGGGCCAATGTTTTGAAAAATGTGGTGACGTACGATTTGGCCAATGTAACTGAAAAAGATCGATATAGTCGGTTTGTAGACGCTTTAATGAAGCATCGACGGCTTCAACAACACTCTCACCACTAATTTTTGCACCACCACGAAGATAAGGTAAACCAGGCCCTGCAATTTTGCTCGCCAAGATGATGTCTTTTCTGCGAGTGGGATTTTGTGCTAACCAATTGCCAATAATACGTTCGGTGCCCCCATATGTCTCTCCCGATGGGGGCACTGGATATAACTCAGCGGTATCAATAAAATTGACACCTTGACTAAGTGCATATTCAATCTGCTCATTAGCCTGCTCTTGAGTGTTTTGTATACCCCAAGTCATACTGCCTAAACAGACTCTAGACACCTGCACACCACTACTTCCTAGCACGCTATATTGCATATATACCCTCCCCAAATGTATTAATTAATATTTAGCTAATTCTTTAAAGCTGTTCTCGTCATCAGGATCTAAGTTGTTCATCAAAATATGAACTGCATAATTCGAATCCGTTAAATCGCTTGGCAATCTTATTGTCTACAACAAGCTACTTTACGCATTAAAAAAAACATTGATACTCTCCATCATCAAGTACCAGTAAAAACGTCCCAATATCCAAACAATTTCCTTTAAGCAACTTTTGAGGTAATCTGCTAAAGCAAGTATATAGTGCTTCACTTAGTACCCAAGCATAATAAGGGGTTATATTAATTGATTGAACAAACCCAAGGAATTGAAGTTTGATGATTATCATATATCATCGCAAATATCTTAAACCACAAAATTCATCTTTCACGCTGTTTAATGCATGTTTTAGCTAACGTCACACATTGAACATCAGCGAAAGCAGCTTTCAAATTTCATCGGGAAGCCTTTCAGTGCAAACATTACAGCGATACTTAGAGAGGCATAATGAGTGGTATCAGGCACTTGTATTACCGCAATCAGTAATGTCCACCAATGTTTAAAATCGTTCCTGATAATGTTGTCACGGAGTATCCGCTCTGCCGCCCATATTTTTCTACAGCCAATAAAAAAGGCCACCTAAGTGACCTTTCTTGCATCAGTAAATGGGTTACTTATATGATTTTAGACACCACACCAGCACCAACAGTACGGCCACCTTCACGGATTGCGAAGCGTAAACCTTCGTCCATCGCGATGGGGTGAATCAAATCAACTACGAATTTCAAGTTGTCACCAGGCATAACCATTTCTACGCCTTCAGGAAGCTCTACAGCCCCTGTTACGTCAGTTGTACGGAAGTAAAACTGTGGACGGTATCCTTTGAAGAATGGAGTATGACGGCCACCTTCGTCTTTACTGAGTACGTAGACTTCAGCTTCAAACTTAGTGTGTGGATTGATTGAACCAGGCTTAGCCAATACTTGACCACGCTCTACGTCTTCACGCTTAGTACCACGTAATAAGGCACCCACGTTCTCGCCAGCACGACCTTCGTCAAGTAACTTACGGAACATCTCAACACCCGTACAAGTAGACTTGGTAGTATCTTTGATACCAACGATTTCTACTTCATCACCCGTCTTAACGATACCGCGCTCAACACGACCTGTAACAACTGTTCCACGACCTGAAATTGAGAAAACATCTTCAATTGGAAGAAGGAAAGGCTTATCAATATCACGCTCTGGAAGAGGGATATACGTGTCTAGTGCTTCAGCTAGCTCTACGATCTTTGCTTCCCAAGCTGGGTCGCCTTCAAGCGCTTTAAGGGCTGAGCCTTGGATTACCGGTAAATCATCACCTGGGAATTCGTATTCTGTTAGAAGTTCACGCACTTCCATTTCAACCAATTCTAGTAATTCTTCATCATCAACCATATCGCATTTGTTCATGAATACAACCATGAAAGGTACGCCAACCTGACGACCCAACAAGATGTGCTCACGTGTTTGCGGCATAGGACCATCTGTTGCAGCAACTACTAAAATAGCACCATCCATTTGAGCAGCACCGGTGATCATGTTTTTGACATAATCGGCGTGACCAGGACAATCTACGTGTGCATAGTGACGTGTAGGTGTGTCATATTCAACGTGAGACGTTGAAATAGTGATACCACGCTCGCGCTCTTCTGGAGCGTTATCGATTTGATCGAATGCTGATGCATCGCCACCGTAAGTTTTTGCTAATACAGTAGTGATTGCGGCTGTTAATGTTGTTTTACCGTGGTCAACGTGGCCGATAGTACCGACGTTTACATGCGGTTTAGTTCGTTCAAATTTTGCTTTTGCCATTGTCTATTCCCCAGCAATATACATTAAAAATATAGTTTTTAATTGAAATGGGGAGAGAATGATGGTGCTGATAGGCAGATTCGAACTGCCGACCTCACCCTTACCAAGGGTGCGCTCTACCAACTGAGCCATATCAGCATTTCACAAAATTGGAGCGGACGGCGAGAATCGAACTCGCAGCTTTAGCTTGGAAGGCTAAGGTATTACCACTATACGACGTCCGCACAATTTACTCTCATACCATATCAAGCAAAAAGTGGTGGAGGGGGCAGGATTCGAACCTGCGAAGGCTGAGCCGTCAGATTTACAGTCTGATCCCGTTGACCGCTTGGGTACCCCTCCAGATTGATGGTGCCGACTACCGGAGTCGAACTGGTGACCTACTGATTACAAGTCAGTTGCTCTACCAACTGAGCTAAGTCGGCTTCATCAAGTGGATGCGGATATTAGAGTAATGATTGGGGTCGTGCAAGAGGGAATTTACAAAAAATTGCTTTTTTTATGTCGTTTGTTTAATTTAACGACTTAATGTGCAGTTTTCATGCTTTATGTATATAAATTCACCAGTGTTTTTTAGTAAGAAAATTAAATTAAACGAAAAAGCCCTCTCAAAACAAGATTGGGAAAAGATAATATTTTTTTATTGTCTTTTAAAATGAGTGAATTTTGACCACCACCTGTCACTAAAACAAAATAATCTTCATATTTATTATTTAAATACTGCTGTGCCATCGTGACAAACCCTGCTTGTGATGCAAGACAACCATAACTGACACACTTTTCAGTAGTATTCCCTATGTCCAAAATGGCAGGCATATTGTTGTCACCAATGACCTGTTGCGTGTTACTGAGTAAACTTTCACGCATTATCGAAAAACCCGGAGCAATCCATCCGCCCAGATGCTTGTTGTTTACGACAATGTCGCAAGTGTTAGCTGTGCCTAAATCTATCACAGCCACAGGCAATCTGGTGATTTCACGAGCAGCCAAAATGGCTAACCATCTATCCACCCCTAAGGTTTGAAATTTTTCATAGGCACATTGTATGCCTAAAGTTTCCGCTTCGGTGTGTATGATTTTGCAAGGCTTATTAAAATCTTCACACAAGCGCTCTAGCCCTGCCAATAAAGACAAATGTCCCACAGATGAGATAAGGACCTCAGACACTGAACTAATATAGGAAGATAAATCGGCAATATCTTGGCAGCATTTAATTTCGGATAAGTCCGAAATATTATTCACCATGACATATTTAATCTGGGTATTACCAACATCAACTAAAAGAGCTTTAAATAGGTCTGACACTGATTTCACCTCCATGATAAGCTTTTAGACCTTGCTCTGTTTCTAGCAAAATAGCACCATTTGCATCGACTCCTTGGTTAACCCCAGTTATAGATTGCTTACCAATAATGAGCTTAACGGCTTTATTCGCGTAAATATCCAGCGCTCTCCATTTGTTAATAAATGGTTCTAGTCCATCACTTTCAAACAATGTGAGGCTTCTAGCAAGTTCACTTATCAAGGTGCCAGCCAAAAAATTACGGTTAATATATGTGTCAGTTATTTGCGCAAGATCAATCCATGGCTGATCTATTATTTGAACATTTTTTGGTAACGCTACATTAAGTCCGACACCGATAATGGCTTCACAGCCACTTCCAATTTGTCCTTCAACCTCTATTAACACACCAGCCAACTTTTTACCTTGGGCATAAATATCATTTGGCCATTTTAATTGTATACCTTGCACACCACACTGATTTAGCGCATCAACAATAGCCACTCCTATGGCCAAACTCAGTCCGCCTAGTACAGAATATCCGCCAGAAAAAGACCAATGCATTGATAAATATAAGCTCGATGCATACGGCGAAACCCATTTTCGACCATGACGACCTCTACCTGCTGTTTGTGCTTCCGCTAGGCAAGTGTGACCATTTTCGACATCAATAGACTTATTCTTTAAATATTGATTAGTTGAATCGATGACATTCAAAATTTCTACATCAGCAGTGTGAGTAGAGTCAAGCTGCTCTCTTATCTTTTGGCTATTTAATAGTGTTAGCGGTTGAGATAAACAATAACCTTTATCTCTAACACTCAAGATATCAAGCCCTAAAGATCTGAGCACTTTGATGTGATTAGAAATTGAAGCGCCACTTATGCCTAATGTTGCGCCTAGTGTTTCATCTGAATGAAATGTATTGTCATTTAAAATCGAAAGTAAGTTGCCTCGCACTAATTCTGAAGATTGACTCATAAAGCAACTGGCCCGTTTTTACCTATTAGTCTGACTTCATTCTCTATCATGATGGAAAACTCGATGAATACGG
>ENA-OSIY01002110-OSIY01002110.1-marine-metagenome-genome-assembly--contig:-NODE-2110-length-10467-cov-4.653321_pt1 | contig 10467 bp, 22 predicted proteins | sample MGYA00237884_ERZ534233 | MGnify/ENA primary metagenome ERZ534233 (study PRJEB26412, sample SAMN06343840) | marine metagenome | isolation source: estuarine water | place: USA: Columbia River Estuary... | reverse complement strand
TTTCGTTTTTTTAAATATAAGTAAAATAATTCATATATCCTAATTATTTCTATCTTTTTTTTAATCAAAAAATTCTACAACAATTCCAGCTTCTTTAAACATTTGATTTTTCTTTTTTCCAAATAAAGCCACCAAGCATTCTACGGCTTCCGTATTTTGTAAATTCAGGTTTATTAAAATAACCTGATAAATTCCCATTACTTATTCCATTAGATTTAGCACCTTCATTTATACTATCGTAAGTTTCCAATTTTATGAAATCTATATTATACTTTGATACCTTTATTTTATTTGGCTGCGATTGACCTATTTTTATTTTTGTTTCATCACTTCGTTTAGTTCCCCACCAATGGTGTTTATCGCCAATTTGAGCTTCACTTATTTTTTTCTTTGTTTCATCTGATAATTTAACACCCCATCTGTGATTTTTATCTCCCATAAATGCCTCTCTTAATTTATTTCTATATTCGTCGGAATACACTTTTTGTTTAGACTTAATTCCTATTTTTATTTTAGTATCTTTTGAATGATTTTTACCCCACATAGGATTATTCTCACCATTCAAATTTACATCTGATTTTCTATTTAACCAAACATATAATACATTTGCAGCACTCAAATTACTATTTCTTTCATATGTACCTATATCAAAACAATTAGCTAATTCTTTATGTGCTTCTATGTGCTCTTCTATTGTTAATTTTACAATATTTTCCACATCATCAGTCCCACCCAAGCATTTTGGTATTATGTGGTGCTTTTGATATTTATCGTATAAATTTCTCTCTTTAAGAGAAATCATTTTTTCAATATAGTTTTTGTAGTTTTTTTTATTCATAGTTTTTATACTAATACCTGTATATAAGTATAAAGAACTTTACTTTTAAGTTAAAAAAATGTAACCTTTACACCTGCTTCTTCAAACATTTTCAAACTCCGTTTACCATGTTCAACCCACATATCACTTTTTGCACCACCACCTTTAACGCATATTATCTCAACAATGCCAGCATTAATTATATTTCTAGCACAATCGGTACACGATATTTCACAACTCATATACATTTTACATCCAGTTGTTGATACTCCAATTCTAGCACAATTAACAATTGCGTTAGTTTCGGCATGAGAAAACCAAAAGTATTTCTCTGGCTTCTCTTGTCTTTCTGCAACATCATCGTTGATACCACGAGGAAATGAGTTATAGCCAGTAGATACAATCTCATTGTTTTTACCAACTAGCACCACACCAATCTTTGTATTATTATCTTTTGATTTCAACTTCACCTGTTCGGCAATGTTGATAAAATATTCATCCCAATTCATTATCCTATAACTTCTCTTATATAACTTCTTATAAATAAATAAAGTAAATCGTACTGTTTAATTACTGCTAATGGTATTACAGTATCTTTATCAATATTGGCAGATGGTTTTCCGTTCTCCCACAAAGTAGTAATGAATCTACAAACATCCACATCTTTACCCCTTTCATCTGTATAGTTTTCTATTTGACGAATTAATTGAAAGTAACCCGAATATTTTGTACCGTTTGTATTACTTGCGTAACTAAATGAAAATGAATACTTCTCATCGGCAGTTGCCATATTACCTATACTAAACTCAAACAACTCACTATTACTACCGGGTTGGTTTTCACCAATTAGTAAATGAATATTTTCTATATTTATCTTCTTCATATGTCTAACTATTAAATTGTAATATACAACAAATATTTTACTTTTCCAAATTTATTCATTTATATTTTATCAATCACATAATCTATAATAAAATGTACCCTATCTTCGTCACTTAAATTTTCAACCGAATGTTCTTTTGAATTATCAATTTCCCAAATTTCTCCCTCTTTCATATTTTTTTCTTCATTATTTACAATAAAAAATACTTCTGGATTTGTGATTAGAGCAATGTGTGTTCTTCTTGGTACAAGCAATGGGCCGGTATCGGCATGCGGTGGTATATCACGATTAGCCAATAATTTAACTAATACAACTCTGTTAATGTATCCATCGCCGTATTTTTCTTTATATATTGGTTCAATTTTATCCAAAAGTGTTTGAATTTCCAATTCATAAAATAATGTACGCTTTTTTGATATTTCCAATGTATCAACATTTTCTATATCCCACATCAAAGGTAAAGCTTCTGTATATCGGTGTATATCATAAGTCTCTTGCCTTTGTGTATCGGCTTTCCAATAAGAATCATCTAATGATTTAATTTTATCTTTTATATCAGATACATCTACAATACCAATGTAATTATAATTTTCGTAATCAACTGTCATAATATAATATATTAATTATTATCGTTCCTAAATGGTTTCTGATGCATTGGTTTAATCATATTCCATATTATATAATCATATGCCTTTTTATCCCAAATCTTAAACATTACCGCAGCTAATTCTACTGGAAATTGTTTAACATATTCAGCAAAATCCTTTTTAGTTGGTTCTACTTCTTTATCATTATACTTACCATAACGGAAACCATCGTGGTATTTACCTGCTCTTTCATCTATTGAGTGAAAACTATATCGTAAGTTCATAGCAGTTCTTTTAACCCAATCATCGAACTCATCGGGTACTCTTTCCAAAAATGGTCCTAAATCTTCTCCGTTCTTTAACAATTCCCATATATCTTTGGATGAAAAATTAGTAAGGATTTTGTGTAATCTTACATACTCATCTCCTTTAATCTTCATTCGCATACCACTTGAAAAACGAATTACATATCCTTCATTATCTTTGGAAATTTCTTTTTTTAAAGTTTCCCAATCTTCTCCCCAAGTCTTATACATCATCACAACTTCCCAACCTTCGTTTACCATTTCACTAACCTCAACCTCTTTGCCAGTTTCGTTATTGTAAGCACCCAACACAACCAACTTTTCCTCATTACCATAATCTACAACGATACGATTTTCAGGATAAATGATTTCAGCCAAATAAGTGTAGCCGGGTATTAAAGCAGATTTGTTTAATTTATCCAACATCACCTTGCCTTTAATTGCTTGTTCGGATACGAATGAACCACGAGTTGCTATTAACCACTCACCTTCGTAATGAAATATAATACCCAACGAACCATCCATCTTCTCATATACCTCAAAATTTTCATTTGGAATATCTTCGGGTTTATGTTCTTCGTAGTTGAAAAACTTTGGAAAAGGTTTGGCAATAACATTACCTTCATTATCCAAAACCAATCCTCTGCAATTCAAAGTAATATCATCCCACATACCATCGTATTGTGTGGTGCGGGAATAGTTGTATATAGACAAAGGAAGTGTAGGGTGATTTTGTTTAACCACCAAACCCTTATCTATATACTCCTCTAAAACTTCTAAATTGTATTTCATAATTTTATACTGAAACGATTTCGCATTTTATTCATTGTACTGATATTAATGTCGTGGATACTCTCACTACCATGTCTATTCTCAACAATCACCGATGTTACTTTGTAACCATATTGTTTTGCCAACTCATAGTAAGCTTCCATTTCCCACTCTTGCGTAAAAGTGTTGGATACTATTACTTTTGGTTTTTCTCTACTCATAAAAGATTCGCATTGTTCTTTACACCAACGATGTGCTTTTTCGATGCGAGTTACATCAAACTTATACTCACCACCTTCCATAAAAAACATATCTGCCTCACAACGGAAACCACCAATCACTTCTGCAAGTGTTGATTTTCCACTGCCCGGCAATCCCCTTAATAAGATTAACTCTTTCATTTCTTTGATTTTATGTTACATAGTTGCACAATGCAATACCAAAAAGCATAAAGCGAAACCAACGATAAATAATTTTAATGGTGTTTTAATCTCGTTCATTATTTAGTTTTTTTATAATTTAAAATTGCTTCACTCAACTCGTCATAACTCATTTCCAAATATTTTGGAATACCTTTTGCCTTTGCAATAAATCGTAACTCGTGCAAAAACATCTTACCATTTTTGATAAATGATTTAGCTGGAGCCGCATCGTACTGAAATTCATTTGGATGTATCATATATGTTTGTTTTAGTGAATAACAAAGGTAAGCAAAAAAATCCACATTTCCTAATTATTATAGTTTAATTTATAACGAGGGTGGGGTACTACAAATTGTTCTATAATATCACCGATACGAAGCATAAAGTTACTAGCCGGTTTTCTCAACCAATTACGCGTAACCCAATGTTCGTATATAACATATCCATTATTATTTAGAAATTGGAGTTTATAGGTATAATCGGTATTATCACCACTCATCTCATCATCTATTTTTCTATGTAATCTTATTTCTAAAAAGTGTTTGCCTTTATCCTTATCTAAATATATGGAATAATAATCTTCTACTAAATCATTAGCATCAACAATGCGCCATTCATTAAAATCAGCGTTCTCACTAATTTCAGCCAACCTATCCATAAAGTTATGTATAGTTAGCATTATAGTAATTGGATTTCTTTTAATAACTCCGTAACTCCTTCTTCATTCAAATACCCAACCACATCATCGGTAACTGGCGTATCGTATGTAATCTCACCTTCGCTATCCAATACTGCCAACTCATACAATCCATCCTTTCCTCCGTATGTATGTTCGTGTCTTATCACACTTGCACCAAATCCGTTTTCAAATTGAATACGGCATTGAATACCCCTATAATCGGGTAAATTCTTAAACTCTAAATCTTTAAATTCTTTCATAATGTGTGTTTGTTGTTTTTAATTCTAAATATAATTTCTTTAATAACCCAGCCGGGAAATACAATCAGCCATATCAACATAATAGATGATAGTAATAGTAAATTGTTTAAAAAATGTTTCATAGTCGGTTTACGATTTTTTGATAGTTTAGTTATTCTGTAATTCGTAATCTAATGTATCTACTACGGATTGGATAAACCCATCTCTATCCTTTAATCCATCGACACTTATCCCACCAGTATCAAACTTCTTTTGGTTTAAGTAAATTATATACCTATATTGGTTCTTATAATCTTTATCGAACTCCCTACCAATAAGTATCTTACCTATATTATTACCTCCCAACTCAAATCCAATTGAATAGTATTCAGGTTCTAAAATGGTCAAATCATCATCATCGTATAAATAGATACCTTCACTAACGAGGTTAATCATCCACCCATTACATCGAGTTCCTTCTAATGACCTAATATTTTGTATTGTCAGCATCTTTTTTGGTTTTACCATTCTATCATCAAATATACTCAAATCACATACACCACACCAATCGGTAACATTGTAATCAATTGGGTTACTACATCTTATACACTTATGGATTGTTGGCATGTTATTGATATTTATTAACTATTTTACATAGGGTTTCTAACATTACATCCATATTTGAAATGTATTCCGCATCTACACAATATTCAATTTTTTTACCTTCATAGTAAAAGAAATATCTCCATTCACCATTACCCAACGATTCCTTTCTTCTACTCAAAAAAAATATCATCTGTACATTAGGAGTAAGTGCGTATTCGGGATTCTTTACCAAAATTGTATATCCGTGTTCCCACTCATTGCAACTTGCTACTACCCAACCTCCGGTAAACTCTAATAACCGTCCTTCTAATTTAGTGTAGTTTTTAATTGTTAGCATATTACATATGTTTTACTATTTGATTTGTCATCCAAGTATAAAAACTAATTCTATCTTTTATGTGGGTATGTGTACCCACCGATGTTGCGTATATTAACGAATCACCCCCAACTCCTTTACTATCGTAAATCTCAAAGTTGTACATAGATGTTGTACATTCTATTGGTTTTCTTTCTAAATAACATTTGAAACGGCGGGGTTCATCGTTGTAACTCCAATAGAATGAGTAATATGGAATATCAAGAATAGATACCGTTTCTTTTCTATTACACAAACCAGCATCTACTAATTGGAATGAACCTATTACGATTCCAGTATCTGCATCCGCACCTTTTCTTGGGTTTTTGATTGTTAGCATATCTTATTGAAATTCAAAGTATTTGTGTAAATCTTCTATTTTAGCTATCATCCAACTATTGAATGCTCCAAAGGATAGGAATTGGGATGTACGGACGAAATCAAAAGTGGGGAGATATGTATGGAAATTATTACCATCACCCGTCTTTGCTATACTAACCTCATACCATTGCTTTTCCCAATTGAACTCCATACAGATTACATTGGCACTATCATTTTGGGGGTATATCCATAGTTTATTATTAGCTCCGGATGAGTCTCCTAACTCGTACTTCATACCACAGACAGTTAGTTTGTGGCCTTTAATCTTTTGAGCAAAATTTTGTGGTGCTTTCATAATATAAGGGGTTTACGATTTATCTTAATTTCACTATATCATTATAACTTTTACTAACTGCGTTGTGATAGGGATGATTAACATCATTTCTTGCAATTTCAACCAACTGCATTTCCAAATGGTAGATTGAATAGTAATTAAGGTCTGATGCAACTGCAGTTAAGAGTTGGTCATCCGTAGGGAACACACCCGTTTTGTTAAAGTTCTTAATCAATTGTTCTACATTCATAGTATAGGGGTTAAGAGGATTAAAGTTTATATCTTAAAATGTTGTCATATTCAAAGGCAGTTGCGAAGACGGCAAAAGCACCAATATTACTCGCCCACTTCTTTGCCTCTTTGTGGGAAGCAAATGGTTTGAAATCTACAATAGTAGACTCGGCAGTAATGGTATTGAACCCACCTCTAACAATAAAGTAGTGGGGGTTGTTGGGGTTTCCTAAAAGGGATTTATCAAAGTTCATATCAGTATGGTTTAAAGGATTAACAATTAACTCTGGCTTCACTTGCCCACTCTTCATTAACTAAATACCAATACTTCTCTCTCATATGGATAATATCGTAACCACCACCATTCTCCTCAATCGAAATAATACCTTTCTTAACTAACGAACCTAACACACCACGTAGTACCTTTGTGGAGATTTCTAACTCCTTACTTAAATCATTCACATCCACATCGGAAAAGCCAGGCTCGGCGTACAAACCACCAATAAAGGCAGTTAAGGTTTTGGATTCCAATTCGGTCAAATTAATGTCAATAAATGGGTTCATATAAAAGGGGGTTTAAAAATGTTTAACTCTTACTACTCTATAAAGGTACGCAAAAATAATGATATATCCTAATGTTAGGTAAAATATTTTTAAAGTTTTTTTGATTAATCGGCGAACCCAAAGCCATGTCGTAAGGAGTAATCTCTCCTATCCTTCAACACCCTCTTTTGTTCAACCAACTCATCTATCATCTTATCCCAATGTGATTTAGGGGCGGAGATAGTAGTACGATTAGATAACCATTCTAACCCCTTATACGGATTAGGTTGTTTCCTCAACTCACCAATGGTGGTATCAATCTCTTTACATCGTTTCAAATATTCATTCGTAGTCATATCTTATCCTTTATAGTTATCAAATCTGTGTCCTGCGTTAGATAGCATCATATGTACCTTTGTATATCGTTCCTCATCAATGTACCCATACCAATTGTACCAATCCCAATGCAATTCTATCATAGTTGTAGATGCCGCAAAGGGAGCAATCTTTTCATTCTCTTTTGCCATTTCCATTAGGAAAACTAAATAATCATTTAAATTCATTGATTGTAAAACGCTCATATGGTTTAAAGTTTAGTATTAAACTGTTTCTCAATAGTTCGTAAAGCTCTGTAAATGTGAGCATCGGCGTTGGAAGCAACCTTAATCGGCTCAACCTTATCCCAATAGTGTTGGGTACAAGTCCCATCTCTATTCACAACAAACGCATCTTCCACATAAGATACCTTCTGGTACATAAGAGCAGAAGAGATAAACTCATCACACTCAAGTCCTAATAGCAAATCATTTAAATCATTCATAGTAAAGGGGGGTTAAAGAGAGGAGGTCCGTCCCTCACTCCCATATAATAAAGGTACAAAGAATAATTCATATATCCTAATTTTAGACCAACTATTTTTTATTTTTTTTCTATTTTTTTTATACTCTCTTTATAGACCTTTAAAACGTCATACCTCAAAACCTTATGAAGACAACGATAGCAGTATTCCTTTTACCTATCCAGCTATTAAACTATATTAATATAAGTTAGACCTAAAATATGACCTCGCAATGACAGTGTACCCGCCCCCGACCAAAACAAAAACCAAAAAGGGGTCTTACAGACAATGGAGAGCCACTGCCTCACGCACTGCCCCTCGCCTCCTAGTTAGACGTTTATCTAATTATTAAATTATCTTACGGATGGGTCTTTGAGCTGCGTTTAGGGTTTGATTAAATGCTTTGATGCTTTTGTATGCTGATAGTATTGCTACTTCACATTGTTCTGCTAATCTAATGTTCTTTGTAGAACATGCTTGTAGATACATAGCTGTTAGTTGTTGTACATTCTGTTCTAATGTTGATATTGTACATTGTAGGAATTGGTGTTGTGTACTCATAGTGTGTATAGCTTGTTTTATGTTTAACTAAAATATTTTTACCTTTGTCCGCGAGTGTCTTAAACCCCTAGAGCTGAAACTGCTTTCTCAATGGTTGCCTCTGTGTAAGAGTAGCCTCTTAATTTCTCGATAGATTTCTCTAAACTTAATACTCCCCAATGGTATTCACCAGCCATAGCACCTTTTAAGAAACGTAATGCCTCTGGCCAAGTCCCATAAGGTGCTTTACCATTGAAGGAAACATATTTGGCATTGAACTCTAATTCAGTTCCGTTATCAGTCTTGCCATTCTCTGCGTACTCATAGCAATCATGCATACCATCGTAATGACCACCTTTGAACATATTACAGAACGAAGCAATTTCTTTATACACGTCAGAACCCCAAACTAATTCGTCACCATTCGTATGGCAAGCATACAGGTCAGAAGAACATCCGTTGGCAAATGTAGAAGATTTACCCCAAGCCAATAGGTGGGAATGTTTGGCTTTTATATATTGCTTGAACATCAGAGGAACTTCTTTACGTCCAATAGAAATAATTGGATTAGCTAGAGGTGTACCTGAATAAGAATGAGTACGAAGACAATTTTGGGGTAACTCAAATGTCATACCTAATAAGTTGAATTTAACTACTTTTTTCATATCTTTATGTTTTATGTTTAACTGAATAATAATTAAAGAACAATATTTAACAATTTCAAAGCATATTACGAAATAAATGTTAAACATTTTATTAAATGTTTTTCTGCTCTTTTGTAGATTGGTTTTGAGATGTAATCGTTGTGGTACATCAAGTCATTTTTGATAATTAAATCAAAAATATCACTTTTAGATGAAATTGGTTTGAAACCTGAAATTTGATTTACATCACCAAATAAGTAATTGAAATAAGAATCATACGAAGCACACATTTTTAAGAAAGTCATATCGGAAAGGGTTTGGAGGAGAAACGTCTCTCACTCACATATAATAAAGGTACACAAAAGATTTTATATATCCTAATTATTTTAATGACAATGTGTCTCATTTATACTGACGATGTGTCATACAAAAAAACCCCTCTAGCAAAGCTGGAAGGGTTTCTAATAATATGTGCAATTAAAATTTAAATCAACTAAAATGAAAAAACAAATAGGGAAACCACGCCCTCAATGTTTACTAAAGGTAAGCAATTTATTTCAAATATGCAAATATTTCACCAATTATTTTTCATTTATTTTGTATTATTTTTATATTCAGACGCCGGAGGCGCGTGTGAGGTGGACGTGTGCTGGATGCAGTATGATTAATTATAGTCTATGCGAGATAGAAGTTTTTGTTAGCAGTTTACAATTGTATTATTTTAAGATTGTATATTTAGTTAAATAACTAATTAGTTAATCTGCTAATTAACGTCTATTGCACTCTTGGGGGGTGTGAGAGTATTGCAAAATAAGTCCCATATAATTTTTTTATTCGGACAAATAGACGTATACTCAATACACGTAGTACGTCTACCACTTTTCTTTTGGATTTGCCCTTTATTTGTTAGCCCCTTACTATGGTACTTACCCATTCAACTAATTAGTGATTTAACTAAATACCATCCTTGCCACTCTCACCCCTTTTATACACTCCAAGCCTACCATTATATCACTCATACCATTTGAACACACCAGCACTCCAAGAATGAATAGCCATAAGGATGTTAGGTTAGTATAAACGATTACCCCATTTTTTTATATATTCATCTACTATATCACCTAAATTTTCTCTATGCCAATCCACATACTTATCTTTCCATATATTTGCCTGCAATTTACCATTCTCTATTTTACATTGTGGATATAGGTTTTTATAATGATATAATCGTTTTATCTTATTCCAATCAGATTCTCCCCACGAAGCCGGTACTACGTGTCCAACTATCCAATCCGTACCATAATTATCCCAATTCATCCAGTCTTCTAAATGTGATTTCATCCACTCTATGA
>ENA-OSIY01002108-OSIY01002108.1-marine-metagenome-genome-assembly--contig:-NODE-2108-length-10473-cov-8.262312_pt1 | contig 10473 bp, 19 predicted proteins | sample MGYA00237884_ERZ534233 | MGnify/ENA primary metagenome ERZ534233 (study PRJEB26412, sample SAMN06343840) | marine metagenome | isolation source: estuarine water | place: USA: Columbia River Estuary... | reverse complement strand
TTTGAAACTTTTATATTTTCAAATACGGGTTTTAATCCAGTTAGTCAGGAGCAACTAACGGATGTACAAACTGCTCTCAACAATCTGCAAGTTCAAAGTGGTGTAAGTTCATTCAACTTAGATCCCGTACTTTCAACTCAAAACAATCCACAAACTCCAAACATTGGGGATAGGTATTTAATCGGTTTAATTCCAACGGGTGACTGGGTAGGTAAAGCTAACTATTTAGCTGAAGGCAACGGAACGGGATGGATTTATACCACTCCTATAAATGACATGATTATCGTTGATACTAATACTGATATAACATTTAGATACAACGGGACTGAATGGAAACAGTGGGGGGCTTCAAGTATTTTGCAAAATGGTAATAGGTTAACGGCTACAATGACCATTGGAACAAATGATAATTATGGCGTAAAGATTAAAACAAATAATATTACAAGATTAACAATTGCAACTACTGCAATCACCGCTTCTTTACCTTTAGTTTTAAGCCAAGAAACAAATAACACTTTAGTTTATTTAGATGGATCGAAAGCTATTCGCACGTTATCAACTGCAACCTATCCTGATATAACAGAGCTTAGTTATGTGAAGGGTGCAACGTCAAGCGTTCAAAATCAATTAAATGCTAAATCTCCATTAAATGTTACATTAGACCGCAAAACGTCTAATTATACCTTAATAGCTGGAGACAATGGCAAAGTAATTGAAATGAATGTAGCAAGTGCGAACACTATCACAATTAATACGGGCTTGTTTATTGCTGGGAATCAAGTTTTGATTTCTCAGTATGGAGCAGGTCAAACATCATTTGTCGCTGGTGCAGGAATGACACTACGAAGCGACGGTGGAAAGTTGAAAATCGGTACTCAATTTTCTTTAGCAACTTTAATATTTATAAGCGCAACCGAAGCGTATTTAACAGGAAATTTAATATTATGATTTTATCTACACATGGAATTATTGGAAGCAGTGGGGGGTCAATAAGTTCATTATTACTTGACACTTACACTGGTTCTTCAGCGGCTTATTCACTAAAAAAAATAAGAACTGCTTATAGTGGTAATGCCATTAGAGTTAGACGTTCTTCAGACAATGCAGAGCAAGATTTTGGTTTTGTAGCTTCAGCATTAGATACAGCGTCAATACTTACATTTGTAGGCGGTGGTAATGGCTTTGTGACTACATGGTATGATCAAAGTGGCAACTCTTACAATCAAACGCAATCAAACGCAACTCAACAGCCTAAGATCATTGATAGCGGAAGTATTGTTTTATCAAATAGTTTGCCAGCTTTGAAATTCGACGGAAGTGACGATTTTTTAGTTAACATGGCTTTAGGTTCTTTTTTCGCTGGCACAAATGTAGCCTGCTCAATTGTTGGTTTATATGATTTTTCAGTAACTCAAAGTTCAACTCCAATATCAATGGCTAAGATAGCAACATCTACGGGGCTTGAACAATTAATTTTTAATGGAATAGACACTTCTAATTATTATTCTTACAAGAGGGATAACTCAGGAACTATAAAAAGTCATCAGTTTACATCAATTGATTTTATACAGCAATTGCATACAGCAACATCAGCTGGTTCAACTTTATCAACAAGAAAAAATGGAGTTGCTAAATTAAACAATGTAGATGTAAATGTTGGAAATATTAGTTTAGATAATGTAACTTTAGGAGCATTATCACGCAATACAAGTTCCAGTTTTTTTAATGGTAAAATGCAGGAAGTTATAATATTTAAATCAGATCAAGCTTCTATAATTTCACCGCTTGAAAACACAATTAAAACTAATTATTCAATGACATGGTAGGATATATATTTAATACAATAGAAGAAGCTATTGACGCTCAAAATTTATGTGATACAGCAAATGGTTATCCAAAAAATGACAGCGTTACAAAAAACTGGGTAAGTTATCAATTTTCAAATTTAGATAATTTTTATTTTATTACCTTTGATGAATCTATTAGAGAAATTTTAGGAGAACCATTAATTTTTGATGTTACTTATGAAGCGTTTAATTAATCGTTGGAACGCACCAACGCCTGCTTTTTGGCTTAAAGTTCAAAAAATAGGAATAGTTGCTGGAAGTTTGGGAGTGGTGTTTATCGCTCCCCCTTTTGGCATGGCTGTAATCGGAGGCTATCTTATAGCTACGGGGTCGGTTATTAGTGTTTTATCACAACTGACAATAAAATGAAAATGGAAATGTATAATTATATTTTGACTGGATTGATTGCTATAATTTCGTACTTTTTAAAGTGCGTGATAAGCGAACATAAGCAGATGCAAAAAGAGGTCGTGGAGCTTAGGAATAAAGTAGACCTCACACACCAAGCCAGTGAAATAAAGATACATAACATTGAGAAAGACTTGCAAAATAGTTTGAAAGATTTAAACAAAAAAATCGATCATCTTACAACTTGTATTGATAAATTATTTGAAATAAGCAGGAAAAATGGTTAGAAATTACACAGACTTAGAGATCATAAACAGAATTAGAGGGCTTAAATCATTCAAAGGGTTTCCGCTTCAAAGGTATATTGTAGGCATTAGATCAAATGAGGATAAAACAAATACACCTGATGATAAATTCTATATTTTTGAAGGAGAACGTTTTATAACCATGACAACAGGCACAACTAATCCTGGTTCTCCAATTTTGGAAGGTGGTTTTTTAAAATACAACAAAGTAGGTGCAGCGGTTGTAAAATCAAACGAATGCTACTATGACCTTTGGAAGCATGGCTACCACATGGGTAAGATGGAGGCACTTGTACAAGTCAATCCTATTATCGTATATCGTGATGGTGACAAAGATGGTAAGAGTGAAGAAATAGGCACACCTATATCTGGACTTTATGGTATCAATTTTCATACCATGGATTACAATAGATTTTCAAAAGAAATTAAAACAAACATAGGCAATTGGTCTGCAGGGTGCCAAGTTGTAAATGACTGCGAAAAGTTTTATCAATTGATCCCTACTTTTCGAGTTCAGAAATTTGTCACTTATTTTTTATTACAAGAATTTTGATAATAAAAATAAGCACTCGAATTGTTTTTGTGTTTAAAAATTTTGTGATTAAAACCCCTATATCTTATAGGGGATATTTACAAGGTTTAAACGAAAAAAAGATTTATGATAAATATTGCGATCTTGGTTTATTAGCAGAATTAAAATGGGTATGGCATGGAATAGTTTGCCAAAAAAGATATAAAACAGTTAATTTAATACCAACAGATTGGGTAATAGATATAAAAACAAAAATTCCTGAGTTTAATTTTGATAATTGTGATCTACATAACCCTAAAAATTGGGGGATAATTGATAATAAATACATATTACTTGACTATGGAGTGAATCAATATATAGCAAGTTTATATTAATAATTAAAAAAAAGTTTGGTTATTAGTTTTAATTGTGTATATTTGTAATATATAACAATTAAAACTAGAAATCATGAGAGACTTTAATTTCAGACCACAAGGATACGGAGCTTACCTTGTTGAGTACACCTCCCCAAAAACAAGCAAAATTTGGAAAAAAGTAATTACCGATATGCAGGTAATTGATGCCACCAAAAACGCAGAATATCCAAAAATCAAAGATATTGAACAATTAAAAAGGATGGTTAAATCATGACTAATCCTGAGAAAATGATCCTTTTTTTACTGGTTGTAATTAGTGGATTAATTGGTTACATGGTAGGTGGTTACTATGTTTCATTTTTAGCAATCGTTGGTTTAATATTAATATTTTCAATACTTTGTGATAATGACGAAAACTAATAGAATTTACTCAAAGATTTTCGGCTATGAAGAGCCAGTTTACTTCTCCGATAGCGAACTTACATTTGACTTTTTAAATGAAAGTGAATTAATCGTTTACTCAAATGAAATGAAAGTACATTTAATCATTGAGGATGGAGAAGTGTTTTCATACGATGGCGATTTTGTTTGTTTTGTCGCGGACTTAGAACTTTTTGGAGACTTTGAAGAAAAAAACAAATGTCAAATGTGCATGGACACAGGTCACTTTAAAGCTACAATAGGGCTTAATTTACAAGAAAGTTGGATTGAATGCGATTGCGATAAACACTACAAGTATGTTTAAGTGCGAAATTAGAGCTATAGATGAACTTAAAAGAGAGAAACAAAGGAATATAGAGCTTGCCTCTATTGGTTCAATTCTAGGACATAAAAACGTGCCTTACTATGATGGAGAAGATATAGAGTTTAAACATCCAAGGTTTATGAGTGATTTAAGCCCTGATGAACAAAAGATTTTTAACAGTATAAAACTAAGAACATGACAAATTTTAAAGACAAAAACGGGGTTGAAATATTAATTAACGATGTAGTATTTGAACGGGTACACGATGCGTGTGAAGTTAACCAAGAGCTGATCATTTTCTCTAAGATTAAAGAAATAAAAGGTAGGTTCTTTTTATTAACGGCTGGATTCGACTATTCCAATACACCGATTAGCGAGATAATAACACTTGAAGAAAATCATTTAAACATAGAAGTATTAACAGAACTAAGATGAAAGCAAAAGCAAAAGCTAATGAGTTAGTGGATACATACCGAATAATGTTAATGAATGAAGATACTGAATGTAGTGAGGAGATACTTTGCACTATTATAGCTAAAAAATCCGCATTAATTGCAGTTGATGAAATCATGAAAGCAATGGACGATGTAATGTTGCCTAATCCATTTAGGCAATATTGGGAGCAAGTTAAACAAGAAATAAAAAAATTATAAACCATGGAAAAAACTAACCAAGTATTCTGGACAATGAAGGACGGAACACAAATAGACATTGATAATATGAGTGTAAATCATTTAAGAAATACTTTAAAAATGATTATTAGAAATGTAAAAGCAAAAAAACGCCTAACTCATCTACATGGAGAAATAGCACAACAAATGTATGATCAAATGATTGAAGAAGAATTCAGCAGTGATAGTGACTTTGAAATTTTTATTGGTGAATTATAATTACTAACTTTACCGCTCATGGTTTAGGTTCTGCGATTCTCGAAAGGGGATCGCAGTTTTTTTTGGGTACAAAGTATAGAGATGTATAGAGAAGGTGTTTTTGTAAGTACTTAAAAATCAATTAGGTGAGGGGTAACAGGGTAAAAGGGAACTATTTTCATATTCCTACAAACAAAAAAATAAAAAAAGTAATACAAAAAAATATATTTTATTTTTATTAAATATTATAACTTTTATCTTATAACCCTTATACTTTTTGTTGAAAGTCAATAGTGGTAAGACCTGAGAGGTATAGAGTAGAACTAAATTCTATCCACTATCTATCCTATATCCCTTATATCTTTTTTAAAAATTAAAAATATTGCAGAATTAAAAAGAATTAGTATATTTGTGCATCGAAGCGTGGAAACTTCATAAAGACTTTATTAAAAAAGCTATCCGACAAAGGTTTTTCCACGCACCTTTGAAAGATGGCTTTTTGCATTAAAAAAAAATAGGATGATTAGTTACTGGAAAACGGTCAAGGATGTAAATAATCCAACAGAAACAACTACTATTGATATTTTTATTGATAGAGTTAAGAATGGTTATTGGCGTGAATTAATTGCACCAATACGAAATGAAAAGGACAAAGAAAAACAAAAGCCTTTAAAAGCTAAATTGCCAGCGGTTACTATTGGCGGTTCTTTTAAAGAAAGAAACGAAAAATCTTTATTATCACATAGTGGTTTTATGTGTGTAGATATAGATAATTTTTCAGACAACACCGCTTTAATCAATGATCCATATACTTATTGTTGTATGAAGTCGGTAGGTGGGAATGGTTTCGCTGTAATTGTTAAAGTAAATCCCGACAAACATAAAGACTGTTACAGATGGATTGAAAAGTATTACTTAACAAAGTTTGGAATATTAGTAGATTCAGCTCCGAAGAATGTCGCAAGTGCTAGGTTTATAACTTTTGACGAGGATTTATTCGTAAATACTAAATCTAAGAAAGTACAAACGTTAATAGACAAGCCGTTAAGACCAAAATCATTGGCTATAATAGTGCCAAGTACCGAAGTTGGTCAATTAGTAGACGAGGTGCAAACAAACGTCTTAGAAGAGTATACTGATTGGTTAAGTTTTGGATTGTCTTGTGCGGAAACATTTAATGAAGAAGGAAGGTCATACTTTCATAAAATGAGTAGTTTGTCTTCAAAATACGACGCTAATATTTGCGATAAAAATTATGATTATTTATTAAAAAGAAAAGGTCAAGGAATAACAGCAGGTACTTTTTATTTTTATTTAAAACAAGCAGGTGCGGATATATCTAAGTACGCTGCAAATAAAACAATAAATGAAATAGCACTTAATAAAAGAATAGGAGTTTCTAAAAGTGAATCAGCTATTGAACTTTCTAAAAAACAAAATTTATCTATTGAGGAGGCAAAGGAATTAGTAGATGAAATTTACGAAAGAAACGATATAGATGTAAGACACCAAACGGGTACTGAAAATATAATTATAAATGTTTCAAATTTTATATTTAAACAGCACCAATTGAAAAAAAATATAATTACGCATAAATACGAAATTGATAATAAAGAAATGCAAAAAGAACATTTCAATTCTTTGTATTTAAAAGCCCGAATGACCTTTGATGACAATGCCGTTACGTATGATTTGATTGAAAGAATTATCATGTCGGAAGCTACTTTGGAATTTAATCCTATTCATCAATATATTGAATCTAATAAGCACAAAAAGACAGATGGCAACGTTGAAAAAATGATTAATACTATTGTTACTCGTAGTTCAATGAAAAAAACATGGATTAGAAAATGGTTAATTTCAATCATAGCTTGTTATGATGGTTATCCAGTACGTTCTGTTTTATGTTTAACGGGTGGGCAGAATACGGGTAAAACTGAATGGTTTAGACGATTACTTCCAGCAGGACTACAAAAGTATTACGCAGAGTCAAACATGGATAAAGGCAAAGACGATGAACTTTTGATGTGTGAAAAGTTAATTGTTTTGGACGATGAAATGGGTGGTAAATCTAAACAGGACGAAAAACGATTTAAAGAACTAACTTCTAAAAATTTCTTTTCACTACGAGCGCCTTATGGTAGGCACAACGAAGATTTTAAGAGATTAGCATTATTATGTGGCACAACAAATGATAAAGCCGTTATAAACGATCCAACGGGTAACACACGAATATTACCTATTGAAGTAGATACTATTGATCATGACTTATATAATTCTATTGACAAAGATGAATTATTTATGGAGCTATATAGAATGTACACAACGGGCGTACAATGGCAATTAGATAAGGATGAAATAAATATCTTAATGGAAGTTTCACAAGAATTTGAAACAATACCTTTTGAAAAGGAATTAATACTTAGGTTTTTTGAAGTGCCAATAGAAGACGAAGCCTATCTATTAATGACAGCAACAGCGATTAAAGACGTTATAGAGTGCAATTCAAAACAAAAAATAATGTCAATGAAAAATTTTGGCACTATGTTAAAAAAGATATTTGGCGACCAAGTACAAAAGAAAGACGGTTGGAAGTATAAAGTAAAAGAAAAATATGGACTTAAAGATGAAACAAAATCATGGATAGAATAAAAATGAATTGGCTGAATTATTAGGAGTTAGTAGACAGAGTATTTATAACACAATTAACAAAACGAAAAAATGAAAATAGAGCAAGAAATGGAGTTAATTTTTAACTTACAAAATGAAGGTGAAATGCCTAATCCTTATACTGAAGTATTTCCTGGGGATGGAATAAAAATAATTTATTTTTCTACAAAAAAAATTTTAATTGCACATAGTGATTTAATACCAAATGACATTCATTGTTATTTACGAGTGCTTTATATTAAACCTGAACATAGAAAGCAAAAACTTGGATCATTTATAGTAGCTCAATTAATTCAAAAATGTTTAGAAAAAAACATAAGATCAATTGAAGTTGAAAGCGAAAATAATTCTATGAAATTTTTTGAAAAATTAGGATTTAAAATGATTGATGTAAGTTGTAATAGAATGAAATTATCTTTTTAAAAATAAATTATTATGAAAAAATTAAAATATCCGATGAACTATGAAGATTGGAAAAAATTAAAAAAGACTAAACAAGCTATGAAAATTTTAATGAATAATTGGAATACTAGAAATCAAACAAAATTAGATTTATGATTCTCAGAGATTACCAAGAAAGATACATTACAGAGCTACGAAATAGTTTTGTAAAAGGAAATAAGAAAGTAGTTTTATGTGCTCCAACGGGTGCAGGAAAAACTATTATGTTTTCCTACATGACAAAGAACAGCTATACAAAAGGCAATAAGGTACTTATTTTAACAGATCGTAAAGAGTTATTTTCGCAGTCGGATAGTGTTCTATGCAAGTTAGGAATGAATCCTCAATTAATTAAACCAAGTGAAAATGTGGATTTTAACGAAAATTTATTTATTGGAATGGTTCAAACAGTAATGCGTAGAATAGATTTATTAAAAGAGTGGATTAATACATTAGATTTAATCATAATTGACGAAGCTCATAAATCTATATTTGATAATTTATTTCAATACGTAAACGAAAAGACTTATGTAATAGGTGCAACAGCAACGCCATACAGAGAGGGTAAACAACTTTCTTTGTCTCAGTTTTACACCGATATAGTTCAAGTCATAGACACGCCCGAATTAATAAACAAAGGTAATTTATCCAAACCTATTTCTTATGGCGTTAAAATAGACCTTAAAGGTGTGAAAACAAAAGGAGGTGACTACGATGAAAAAAGTTTAGCAGATAGGTATTCAGAAATTAAATTATTTCATGGAGTTTATGATAATTACATAAGAATTTGCAATGGTAAAAAAGCCTTAATATTTTCTCCTAATATTGAAAGTTCTATTGAGTTAATTAATTCTTTTCAAGAAAAAGGACTCCCAGCAATGCACGTGGACTGTTACATGAATAATAGAAATGAAGTCATTGAGTGGTTTCATAATACACCAGGAGCTATTTTGTCTAACTACGGAATATTAACTACGGGTTTTGATTGCCCTACTATTGAAGTTGTAATTTTATATCGTGCTACGAAATCTTTACCTTTATTTCTTCAAATGATCGGACGTGGATCACGTGTAACTAATTTAAAAAATCAGTTTACAATATTAGATTTTGGTAATAATATTAGACAACACAACTATTGGGAAGAGCCTAGAACTTGGTCACTAATTAAAAAAGAAAAAAAAGAGGGTGCAGCACCAATTAAGGAATGTGAGTGTGGTTATTTATTGCACGCTAGAATAATGGAATGCCCTGAATGTGGTCATATATTTGAAAAAACTATTGAAGAGAAAGAGAAAGATATTATTGTTGAACTTCAAGAACTTTCAAAAACTAGATTAAATAATATTATTGCAAAAGCAAATTTTAAAGAATTAGAATTAATTGCAATAGCAAAAGGATACAATAAAAATTGGATATTTCATCAATTAAAAAGTGCCAATGATTTTCGAGAGTATGGGAAATATAAAGGATTTAAAAAAGGATGGGCAGAAATGCAAATTTTAAAAAGAATAGTATGAAGACGGAGGACGCTATACAACAGGAGATAGTAATGTGGTATCGTAATACTTATTGCCTAAAACACCATGATCCGCAAAACATAATTTTTTCAGTGCCTAACGATTCAAAAGATGTAAAAGAACAAATGCGAAAAAAAGCTACGGGCTTGTATGCTGGCGTTTCGGATTTAATTTGTATTCATTTTGGCAAATTATTTTTTATAGAGGTAAAAGCTGAAAAGGGAGTGCAGTCTCAAAAACAAAAAGACTTCCAACAACTTGTAGAAAACCAAGGATTTAAATATTTTTTAGTAAATAATTTAAATTATTTTAAAGAAATACTTGTTTATTAATAATAAATAGTTATATTTGTATATAATTAAAAACTAAAAACCATGGAAGATTATCTAAAACGATTTCACACACAAATGAAATTAGTTGTTAAGAACAAAGGCTTTTTTGACAAAGAAATAAAAGACTTAGTTCACACCTATGCTCTATTGATCGAGATGCAAAAAAACAAAGTTCACAAATTGCTACCTTCAACGGAAGGGCATTATTACCATAGAGCTTGCATTATGCTCTACGACTTAACTATTTATCAAATGAATTTAAATTTAGTAATATCATGAAAAATTTAATTTTAATACAAGCAGAATTAAAATGCCCTAAGGGATCGTTTAACTCCTTTGGAAAATACAAGTATCGAACAAGTGAACAACAACTTGAAGCCTTAAAACCATTCTTAAATAAGTACAATTGTTTGCTTAATTTATCGGATGAAATAGTTATGCTAGGGTCAAAGTTCTTTTTAAAAGCAACAGCACACTTTGACGATGGAGAATTTAATATAGAGTCTTATGG
>ENA-OSIY01002105-OSIY01002105.1-marine-metagenome-genome-assembly--contig:-NODE-2105-length-10475-cov-5.107328_pt1 | contig 10475 bp, 7 predicted proteins | sample MGYA00237884_ERZ534233 | MGnify/ENA primary metagenome ERZ534233 (study PRJEB26412, sample SAMN06343840) | marine metagenome | isolation source: estuarine water | place: USA: Columbia River Estuary... | reverse complement strand
CTCTGGAGCTGGAGGGCCTTTCTGCAGAGCATGGTTTTCAGCTGAGTGCCGGAGAAGGGCAGATTGATGATGTGCTGACTTATGCGCTGTTCCCGCAGGTTGGTCTTAAATTTTTGCAGAACAAAGATAACCCGGATGCCTTTGAGCCAGTGCCCACAGGTAAAGCCAAAGCTGCAGTGCAGACTAACGACGCTGGCGAAGAGATTTATACCGTTGAAGTCGAGGGCGTCTCCTACACTGTGGCGGTCAGCGATGGCGGTGATGTGACGGCAATTGCCGGGACGGGAACTGGTGCACCATCTGTCGCAGCAGCAAGTGGCGCAGCGCCGGCAACGGGCGGCGATCCTGTCCCAGCTCCGCTAGCGGGGACGGTGGTTAAGATCTTGGTTCAGCCCGGACAGCAGGTTGTTGAAGGTGAAAGCATTGCGATTCTTGAAGCCATGAAGATGGAGACATCGGTCAGTGCGCCTAAAGCCGGTCAAATTGTTGAGGTCAGAGCAAAGAGTGGCGACAGCGTAACCGTCGGCGATGTGTTGCTAACCCTGGCTTAAGGAGTCATTTGAAAAATGGATAATCTACTCAGTTTATGGGCCAGTTCCGGTCTTGCGCAGATTCAAGCGGGTCAGCTGGTGATGATGCTGGTCGGTCTGGGCTTGCTCTTTCTCGCTATCAGTAAAGGTTTTGAGCCTTTGCTGTTAGTGCCAATCGGTTTCGGTACTATTTTGGCCAACGTTCCTGGTGCAGGCTTTGATGCAGCGCCGGTCTATGATGCCATGGGGCATATGGAGAGCCCTGGTGGGTTGCTCTACTATATTTATCACGCCGGTATTGAGACTGGTCTGTTCCCACTAGTGATCTTTATGGGTGTCGGCGCCATGACCGATTTCGGTCCGCTGCTGGCCAACCCAAAAACCTTATTGCTGGGTGCTGCAGCTCAGGTGGGTATCTTTACCACTGTAGTGGGCGCAGTGGCTCTAAGCCATTTTGGTATTTTTGATTTCACCATTCAGGAGGCGGCATCCATCGGTATTATTGGTGGTGCAGATGGCCCTACCGCGATCTTTGTTACCAGCAAACTGGCGCCGGATCTGCTCGGGCCCATTGCGGTGGCAGCCTATTCCTATATGGCGCTGGTGCCGATTATTCAGCCGCCAATTATGCGCGCCCTGACAACCCCAGAGGAACGCCAGATTAAAATGGTCCAGCTGCGTCCAGTGACCAAAGCTGAGCGCATTGTCTTCCCGCTGGCGCTATTGGTCTTGGTGGCCATGTTGCTGCCAGATGCTGCGCCATTATTAGGCATGTTCTGTTTTGGTAATCTGATGCGAGAATGTGGTGTGGTTAACCGTCTTAGTGATACAGCGCAAAACGCATTGATCAATGTTGTGACCATCTTTTTGGGTCTGGGTGTGGGTTCAAAAATGAGCGCCGAGAAATTCCTCAATCCAGAAACTATGGGCATTCTTGCCCTGGGTGCGGTGGCCTTTTGTATAGGTACTGCCTCTGGTGTATTGATGGCCAAGCTGATGAATATGGTTGCCAAGCACAAGGTCAACCCATTGATTGGTGCCGCTGGTGTTTCAGCAGTGCCTATGGCTGCGCGAGTGGCCAACAAAGTGGGCTTGGATGCCAATCCACAAAATTTCTTGCTGATGCACGCCATGGGCCCAAATGTTGCCGGTGTAATTGGTTCGGCAGTGGCCGCTGGTGTAATGATTAACCTTGTCGGCGGTATGTAAGTCGATGGGTCCCATTGAACAGATTGTTACCGATAAGCTCGCTGGTCATTTTGAGAGCGAGGTTTTGCAGGTCACAAATGAGAGCTATATGCACTCTGTGCCTGCAGGATCTGAGACTCACTTTAAGGTGGTGCTGGTGACCGAGCAGTTTGCTGGTCAGCGCCAAGTACAGCGTCATCAGGCGATTTATGCCGTGCTTGCTGAGGAGCTGGCTGGGCCTATACATGCATTGGCCCTGCATACTTACAGCACCGATGATTGGGCTGAGAGTCAAAGGCAGGCGCCAGATTCTCCTCAGTGTCTGGGTGTTAAAAAAACAGACTAATATTTGCAACAAAACGGTCCAAAAGGTTGCAATACTCTCCCTTGGCTCGCTTCTTTGAGAACAATTACCTCTTTATCGCATAATAATCCCCCTTCGCCGTTTAAAGCTGGAGCTTGAAGGTCAGGGCGCAGAGAATTACCCTTCGAAATTCTGTAGTAGCCGTTTTAGGTTCCAAGAATTATAAAAGAAGTTATTCAGGGGGAAGTATGCAATATAGATCGCTTTTAAGCAGTCTCAGTCGGATCAGTGGATTGCGACAATCAAAACATTTCGGTGCGATCTTCGCGCTGTCTCTTTCTTTAATTCTTACGGCTTGTGGTGGCGGTGGCAAAACTGTTACTGACAATCCTGCTGCAGACCCAGGTCCTGATGGCATAGCGCCGACTCTGCTGAGTGTATCGATCAAGCAGTCCAAGACTAGAAATGGTTCTGCAGACGGAACGGCTAAACTCGGCGATTCTATTACTGTGACCTTTGAAGCCAGCGAAGGCCTCATGCGGCCTGAGGTTACCATCGGTGGCTTTGCCGCAGATGTTAACGGTAAGATTGGCGATTGGACTGCTGTTCGTGAGATGACCGAACTCGATATGGACGGCGTGGTTGAATTTACGATTAACTATACCGATATAAGCGGTGTCGAGGGTGTTGCAGGCACCGCAACTACTGATGACAGTGCTGTTGAGTACTGCGTAGAAGGTTGTGTAGAGCCAGAGCCAATTACCCTCGCTGGTACTTGGAGACTTGACGCAGCTGGCGTAGGTCCAACTGCAGGCAGCCGAGAGTGGTTTGCCCTCAATCGTAGCAATGCCGATGATGTTGCCGCCCGTCCCTGTTTGTTCGATGACGCGTTTGTATTGGGTGCCGATGGCTCCTTTGCTAACCAAATGGGCGACACGACTTGGGTTGAAGGTTGGCAAGATACTGAAGCCGGTGAAGGCGCTTGTTTAACGCCTGTCGCGCCCCATGATGGCAGCATTGCTGCATCGTATGTCTATGATGAAGCTGCAGCGACTCTTACTTTAAATGGTCAAGGTGCACATCTGGGTCTGGCCAAAGTAGTTAACGGCTCTGAACTCGCATCGCCCTCTGAAGCGCCTGAGTCGGTTACTTACACCGTATTGACTTTTGATGGTGATTTCCTATCTGTTGTGGTTGTAGCAGGTGACGGCGTCTACTGGTCTTATGATCTGGTTAAAGATGCCGATACCACAGATACTCCCGACGCTTCATCTTCGGTACTTGAGGGTAAGTGGGTACTTGACGCAGCTGGCGTAGGTCCTAGTTCTGGCAGCCGAGAGTGGTTTGCCCTCAATCGCAGCACTGACGCTGATGTTGCAGCCCGTCCCTGTCTGTTTGACGACTCGTTTTTCATTGGTGCCGATGGCTCCTTTGCTAACCAAATGGGCGATGCCACTTGGGTTGAAGCTTGGCAGGGCGCTGCAGCCGATGGTTGTGCTACTCCTGTTGCACCGCATGATGGCAGCATTGCTGCATCGTCTGTCTATGATGAAGCTGCAGGTACTCTTACCTTAAACGGTAAAGGTGCACATCTAGGTCTGGCCAAAGTGGTTAACGGTTCTGAGCTCGCATCGCCTTCTGATGCGCCTGAGTCGGTTACTTATACTGTATTGATCATTGAGAGTGATTTCTTATCTGTTGAAGTTGTAGCGGGTGACGGTGTCTACTGGTCATATGATTTTGTGAAGCAGTAATAAGCTACTAGCTAGTAATACGAAAAAACCGCACTGGTTACAGTGCGGTTTTTTTTCGTCTGCTAGATGTTAAGGCAATCGCTATTGTCAGGGAGTCGGACAACTAATTAGTCTGGCAGGATAACCTATACTGAGTCGGCGGGGCAGTAGTTTGAAACAAAGCCCTGATGACTGGGAAGCTGACTGACCAGATGATCGACATTGCCCGCTAATCCCTTCAAGAAATTCGTCAGTTCAGTCTCACTCATACTGTCGACAATTGGATGGTACTGCTCCGGGAGCAAGCCTTGACCGAGCATTACCTGCACCCAGTTATTTTCCGCAAAAACATCGCCTGCTTCCTGAAATACCTGGCCGGTCTGTTTAAATAAGTCGAGGCGATGGCGCAGACTATCTGGAATTGGCATCGATCGACAGTGGCGCCAGAATGGCGTGTCGTCGCGCTCGGTGAGATGGTAGTGCATTACAATAAAGTCCCTTACAAAGACGAACTCATCGCTCATTTGACGGTTGAATTCAACCACATCAGGCTGTCGAACTCCCTGGTGGGGGAACATCTGTAACATCCGAATAATACCGCGCTGAATAAGGTGGATGCTGGTGGATTCCAAGGGCTCGACAAAGCCGCTGGCGAGACCCAGGGCAATGCAGTTTTTATTCCAGTGCTGTTTGCGCTGACCGGTACGGAATTTGATAATTCGCGGGGTGGTCAGGGGCGTGCCTTCGACATTGTTTAATAGAGTTTTAATGGCGTTGTCGTCGGAGAGATACTTACTGCAAAAAACCATGCCATTACCAACCCGTGACTGCAGTGGGATACGCCACTGCCAGCCGGCATCCCGCGCTATGGCTCTGGTATAGGGGATCGGTTCACCGACGGATTCAGTTTGCACGGCCACGGCGCTATCGCAGGGCAGCCAGTTGGACCAATCTTCGTATTCAGTTTGCAGGGTTTCATCGATCAAAAGGCCGCGAAAGCCACTGCAGTCAACAAATAGATCGCCGGCTATCTTTTGCCCAGACTCAAGAGTGACACTATCTATGTAACCGCTATCACTGTGAGTATCGACCTGAGTAATCTTGCCTTCAACACGCTCACAACCATGTTTTTCGGCCATATTGCGCAAAAACTTGGCATACAGTGTGGCATTCATATGAAAGGCATAGCTGAGGCTATGGTCTGGTAACACGGCAAATTTCCCTGCCTTTGCAGCCACGTAGGAGGCGCTGTAGCGGCCGTAGTCTTCACTAATGCCTAGTTCCTTACCTCTAGTCCAAAAGTGCTGAAAACCGCCTGCCCAGCAGTCCTGGCCGGTGCGTCCAAAGGCGTGCATATAGCTGTCGCCGAGCTTATTCCAGTTCTCAAAATTAATCCCCAGTTTAAAGGTACCCTGAACCGCAGCCATAAACTCAGGCTGGTCAATCTTAAGCAGTTGGTGGAGCGTCATCATAGTCGGAATGGTGGCTTCGCCAACACCCACGGTGCCGATTTCATCAGACTCGACTACGCAGACTCGAATATTGGGTCCAATCAGCTTGGATAGGGAGGCCGCGGCCATCCAACCTGCGGTGCCGCCGCCGACGACCACTACCTTGATGATATTTTTATCGGTCATTATCGGTTCTCCAATAATCTAATTTAGTGGCCGAGTTTTTGCGCCAGCATACTGCGAATCTTTTTTGCCGTGACGTCGTCGATTTTATTTAGCACGCCACGGGCCTGCTCCGGTATATGAGCTACATGCTCTGGATCCGGGTTAAACACATAGTAGTCAAATAACTGCTTCCACACTTCGCGCTGTTCTGGTGGCAGATCGCGCAAGCCGAGAATACCGTGCTGCAGAACATTTAATGGGCCGCCTAGAAAAGTGGGCGTGTCGCGCCACCAGTAATTAACCAATACATTGAGAGGTTCAAGGGCTTCCACATGATGCCACCACATACTGGGAATTAAGATGGCGTCGCCGGGCTCCAGCTCAACTACCTGTGCTGATTCTAAAGCCTGACGAAATTTGGGAAAGCGCCGGTAGTCGGGATCATTAAAATCCACCAGGCTAATAGGCTGTCCAGCTGGGGTGACATCTATAGGGCCCACATAGAGATTCTTAAGCTGGTCTGGGGGGAAGAGGGTAAAGCGCCGCCGTCCAGCTGCGCAGCAGGCAATATTCGTTGGGAAATCATAGTGCGCCGATATACGACTGCGGTTACCGATCCAGACGCTAGCAATGGGCTTGTGATCTGTCAGATTGAGGTCATTGTGTTGTCGAAATCCTGGGAGCCAGTGGTCGACATTGGTGGAGCCCACATAGAATGTCGGTGGGGCGCTGGAATCTCTGTGCGTGGCAAGCTGCTCTAGCACCTCTGCTAGGTGCAAGCGCTGATAGTCAAAGTTGAAGCCACTGAGCTCGCTATTGTAGAAAATATGCCCTTTTATCGAGGCATTACCGACCATAGCGGTCAAAGGCTTGCCGCTATCAAAAGACAGCAGATAGTCAGCCGCTTCTGTGTGGGAGTTTTTTGCCGCGGTAACCAGGGGCCAGTCAGAAACCAGACCACGCAGCACTAATGGCTGGCTGGACGTCAACACCTCATGGGGAATCGAATCGGCCTTGCAGCCGTCGATCTCTCTCACCGCTGTTTTAATTTCAAGCACAGTCACTCACCTTATGTACCAGCCTGTATGCAAATGGTTCCCTGAGCACAGGGCTATCCCAGCTGGGCATTTTTCTTATCGATCATTGGGCGCAGACGTGCGAATGAGGCAATCGCCATATAGATAGACTGCAGGTAACCCTGAGTATTAAATTTGGCTAGTGTTTCGCCGTCCAATGACTGGAGTTTTTCTTCAGCGATTGTGTAGAAACCCATCAGCTGGTTATTTGAACCATCGTTGAGGGTTATTTCCAGGCTAAAGGACTCGAGCAACTCATGTTCAAGCAGTGCTGCTATAAAGCCTTTATTATGTTCTAGACCGCGATGAATGGACTCCAATGTACCTATGCTGGTCTGTAAAAAATCACTTGGCGTGCCATCTTGTTTAAACAGTGCTTCGCCTTCTTGGCTATCGTCGCCGCTCGCTTCAATCAAACGTGGGCTATCAGAGTCAATCGACACTACCGGCTTGGTAGCGCCTTCAGCGCCGTCTGGATCCGCTTGAAAGCCGATCAGGAAAGGGTGACGGCGAACCATCAATGGTATGTAAGTCGCGTCCCATCCGCTGTCGCTAAGGAACAGATTTTGATCCTGCTCAAAGCCGAGTAGGGCAGCGGGGTAGAGCTGCCCAGATTCTGGGTCTTTGCAAAAGAAGATCGGGTAGCACGACTGGATATCTCTAAACTCCATAGGAAACGTCATGGTGTACATAATGTTATCGCCGTACTCTGCGCTTCTCATGGTGTTCACCCTAAGATCTTTGTGAACATTGTTATTGAGGATTGTGTAGTTGCTCATGCTTACTCCAGCATAGTTCTGTGGCCCCTGAGGTTAAGTGGTAAGAGGCCCAGTGGTTATATTTTTTGAAACCCGAAGGTATAAATTTTGTTGATCAGGTCGCGATTACTCGGAAGAGAAGTCTGCAACTGTTTAGTGCGCGTTGCATTTTCTTGAAACAGGGCGCCTGCTCGCTGTCGCTCGGCTAACTCTGAGCGGCGCTGAGTTTGGCTCGGCATGGTCTCAAAATCCATGCCGTAGATAACATATTGAAAGCTCGCCGAGGGAAACATATCGTCAACATTATTATTGTCGCGATGCCATGGGCTCTGATGACGCCAGAGGGCGAGTAAATCGACTAACTGTTCTGGCACGCTTGAGGATTCGCAGTTATCACGCCAGTACTCTGTGTCTCTGCGCTGGGTGAGAATATAGTGCAACTTAAGAAACTCAATGATGCGATCCCAGCGATATAAAAATTTGTCATTAAAGCGTTTGGCAACCAGATCCATAATCTGACGATTGGCGGGTAACTGCTCGGCGATCATTGCCGCAGAGAGTTCTACTAATACCAGTGCTGAGGCCTCTAAAGGTTCGATAAATCCAGCAGACATGCCTATGGCCACACAGTTTTTATGCCAAAACTTTGCCCGATGACCGGGGCTAAATTTCACCTTGCGCAGTGTTGCAGCCGCTGCCGCTTGCTCGCTGACCGTGCTGGCTATATAGGCCAGCAGCTCTTCACTGGCACGCTCTTCGGTGTTGTGGTCGCTGGAATACACATGGCCGATACCGCGTCTTGTGGGCAAGCCAATTTCCCATATCCAGCCAGCAGATTGGGCTGTCGAAAGCGTGCAAGACTCAATCGGGTCGTTTTCATGAGTGTAGGGAATTTGCGCCGCCAGGGCCGTGTTATTGAAAAGAATATCACTCTTGCTGCACACTGGGATGCCGAAGTGCTCACCTATCAGCAGGGCTCTTGAACCACTGCAGTCGATAAAAAGTTCCCCTTCGATAGTGCCGTGACTGTCTGTGGCTATGGAAGCTATGTCGCCATTGTCCGCAGAGTTGATCCCGGTAACATTGGCCTTTATATGGGTGACGCCGAGTTTTTCGACACAGTGTTTACGCAGGAATTCGGCAAATTTTGCTGCATCCAGATGGTAACCGTAATTGACGTTAAAGGCGTATTCCGGTGTTGAAATTTGTTTTGGGGCTAGCTTATCTGTAAACAGGGCGCTCTGTGGTGACACTGCCTGAGCAAAGTTGATCTGCTCGCGTGCAGTCTGCCAGTGGGGTGCCAGATTGACCTCGGTATAACCTTGAGGTGGGGTAAAAGGATGAGTATAGATATCGTCTGCGCCCGCACGCCAGCCTTTAAATAAGGTGCCTTGCTTAAAGCTTGCGCTGCACTCACGAAAAAAGTCTGTTTCTGAAATACCCATCTTTTGCAGGGTGCTGCGCATGGAAGGCCAGGTGCCTTCGCCAACGCCAATGGTAGCAATATCTGGTGACTCCACCAGAGTTAGCTGGAAAGGATTCTCAGGGCTACTAGTTTTGGTTCCAATACAGTGCTCAGCAGCAATTATACCCGCGCTTAACCAGCCCGCTGTGCCGCCACCAACTATCACTACTCTATTGATTTTATGATTCATGGGCTTCAGTTACTTTTTTACTATTGAAAAATCTGATTGTCTAGATCTGGACTTTCTCTATTAACCTTATCCGCTTTCCTGCTTTGATAAAAGCATGACCGCATTAATACAATCCAACTCATTATATACGGCGCAATGAAAGAAGCCGCTCAAAATACTTTAAGCGGCTTCCGTTTTCATCATACTAGTGATTTCTCACTATGGCGGGTTACTTAAAGCTGTAACGTACGCCGATGTCGTAACGAGCACCAGTCTGACCAGCCTGCAATACTTGCAGTTCGTCGCGACCGTAGACGTTGTAAGTCTCTTCAAGGACATTAAGTCCGGCGAAGAAGATCGTTAGGTTGTCGCTGTAGTCGTAACTAGCACTTATGTCCAGCTGACCGTAGGCTTCGATATTAGTCGGGTTAGTGGTGGTACCTGCACCCTGACCAATGCCGCCGAGAAACTCATCACGCCAGTTGTAGGCTAAGCGCGCCTGCAAGCCGTCTTTGTCGTAGAACGCAACCAAGTTAGCCGAGTCGCTCAAGCCGTTAAGTACAAACTGTGAGTCGATCTGCATGTTGTTATAGGCAACGTCAGCATTAACGAAGGTAGCGTTGGCAATCATACCGAAGCCAGTCTCACCGAAGTTGTGCTGCAGGTTGATTTCAACGCCATCAACCGATGCATTTTCTTGGTTTGCCGGGCTAGTGATCTGGAACGTCACCAGTGGGTCACCGTCTACGCCGTAGATGCGATCGCCGTCAATTGCTGCGTTGTCAGGATAGTTCGCCAAAATATAAGCACCAACATCGCTGTACTTCAGTGGGTCTATGCCGCTCTCTGCAACCGCTTGGTTGAACAGTGTGCCATCAAGTGGGAAGTTCAGGTTAAACAATGGCACCCCTTTGCGAACTGACGAGCCGATAAAGTTAGCTACGTGTTTCTCAAAGTAGCCTACCGAGAGGTAACTGCCTTCATCGTAGTACCATTCAACCGAGACGTCATAGTTGTCTGACTCAATAGGTATCAGACCTGGGTTACCACCGTTAGCAAAACCGCCGTCATTCTTAAACGAAGTGCCGCCAACTGTAATGCCGCCTTGAACATCGGTGAAGCTTGGACGTGTCGCTGTTTGGCTGTATGAAGCGCGTACAATCACGTTCTCTACTACTTCAATATCCATGTCGATACTTGGCAGAAGTAAGGAGTAATCGCCAACATAGTCGTCAAATGCCTGAATTGGAGTGCCATTTTCGTCCACTGCTGCAACCATAGTGAACTCATTGCCGCCCAACCAGAAGACATCGTCATAAGTTGGAGCAAGAGCTGCAGAGGTAACGTCAGTTTCTTCATAGCGAAGACCAACTTGCAGGTTAACCGGCATGTCATAGTATTCCAGAGCACTGTTCAGCTGAATATACGCCGAAGACGTTTCTTCTGTAGTGCGCTTGTCTACGGTCCAGTCGGTAGATGCACAATATCCAGTGCCACAATCTCCAACAGCAGCGTAATCTGCGCCGCGGGCAGTGTAGCTTGCTTCGCCAACGCTGATGATTTCTTCAAGAGACGTGGTGAAGTATTCAGTGTGCAGACGTGGGTCATTGCCACCGTCGACCTGATCGAACTGTCC
>ENA-OSIY01002103-OSIY01002103.1-marine-metagenome-genome-assembly--contig:-NODE-2103-length-10476-cov-6.631407_pt1 | contig 10476 bp, 7 predicted proteins | sample MGYA00237884_ERZ534233 | MGnify/ENA primary metagenome ERZ534233 (study PRJEB26412, sample SAMN06343840) | marine metagenome | isolation source: estuarine water | place: USA: Columbia River Estuary... | reverse complement strand
CCTGCAAGTATACCGCTGATACTGTTGCTGATGCGATTGATTTCGCTCACACGAGCAGCCGTTTCCACACTGAGTGCCTGGCTGACAGCATTGACAGCCTGGACACGAGCAGCCGTTTCCACTGATAAGGCATTGCTTACTGTGTTGACTGCCGCACTGACTGTGTTGATCTGGGTGCTCAACATCTCCCTGACACTGACCACATTGCTGGCAACTTGAGCAATATCTGCACTCAGTTGGTTCTTATAGCTCACTGTCTCATTGTGTAGTGCCACACTGGTGGCTTCAAGTTCGGCACTGGTAGCATAATCACCTGCACCACCCAGTCCACTGATCACATTGCTCAGTCTGTTTATTTCACTAACACGAGCTGCCGTTTCCACTGATACTGCATTGCTTACTGTGGTGACAGCGGCACTGGTGGTATCAATTCTCGCACCCAGGGCACTGTCTGCATTGGTGCGAAGGACTATTTCACCTGACAGGGCATTGCTTACCACATTGACAGCGGCCACTCTGGCGGCTGTTTCCACTGATACTGCCTGGCTGACTGTGTCAATTCTTGTTCCCAGGGCAGTGTCTGCACTCACACGATCGGCCGTTTCAGCAGCCGTGGCAATACTGACTGTGTTGGCATGTGTATCTGCTGTGGTGGCTAATGCACTGGCCACTGCCACTGCGGCACTAATGGTATTATCTGCACCGACACGACTGGCTGTTTCCACTGATACTGCATTACTCACAGTCGTAATAGCCGATTGTAAAGCCGCACTGGTGGTGTTGAGTTCTGCACTGGTGACACTGATTCCGCCACCTGCAAGTATACCGCTAATACTGTTGCTGATGCGATTGATTTCGCTCACACGAGCAGCCGTTTCCACTGATAAGGCATTGCTTACAGTGTTGATACCTGATTGTAAATTGTTTCGAGCACTAACCAAATCAGCACTGGCGACAGATACGTTCTGGCTAATTGCATCAATACGAACGCTTAATGCGTTGTCTGCACTCACACGGTTTAGTATTTCAGCGGCAGTTGCCACACTGACTGTGTTGGCATGTGTATCTGCTGTGGTAGCTAACGCACTGGCCACCACCACTGCGGCACTTACTGTATTGACATGAGTTTCCAGGGCCGCACTGGCCGCCGCACGAACTGATATTTCATTGCCGATGGCCAGGCTGACCACATTGACTGCACTGGCACGATTGACAAGTTCTGCACTCAAGGCATTTGATACCACATTGACTGCACTGGCTCGGTTCACAAGTTCTGCACTCAAGGCATTTGATACCACATTGACAGCACTGGCACGATTGACAAGTTCTGCACTCAAGGCATTTGATACTGTGTTGATACCTGTTTGTAAATTTGTTTTAGCACTGGCCAGGTCAGCACTGGTAACTGACACCAGATTACTGATGCCATCTATACGCACACTCAGGGCATTATCTGCACTGATGCGATTCGCTGTGGCAGCACTGACGGCCGTGCTTACTGTGTTGATGGCAGATTGCAAGGCTGCACTGGTGGTGTTGAGTTCTGCACTGGTAACACTGACTCCGCCGGCCGCAAGTATACCACTCACAGCATTGCTGATGGTATTGATATGAGATTCAAGTGCGGCACTGGCAGTGGCACGAGCGGCTGTCTCCACGCTGAGTGCATTTGATACCACATTGACTGCGGCCACTCTTGCGGCTGTTTCTGCACTTACAGCATTGCTGATGGCGGTAGTATCTGCTGAATTGGTGGCATTTACCCAGGCACTTCCGTTGTATTGTAATATTTGTCCTGATGTGGCACTGGTCACAGTGACATCAGTAAGATCATTTAATGGACCAGGACTGGCAAGAGTGCTGTAACTGATGGTGATTGGGTAAGTGGTAGTAGTAACTCCAACATCAGTTGTGTTGCTGGTAACACTTACATTTGGGCTACTTTCTGTTATGGTAACAATGGCCATGGCGTTAACCCAGGGTCAGTGCTGTATAACCAGTATACAATATGGGATCACCCACTGGCACATCTGGTTCCCAGCAATTTACCAGGGCCCATCTGTGTGTATTGATCTGAGGCACAGTGCTGTTGTCGGTCCAGGTAAAACTGAACACAGTAATTGGCACATTCTTTCTGGCATCTGGAATAATATTTCCCGGATACATACCGGCTGGTAAATGCACCTGGACTGTGCCCAGGGCCGCACTGACCACAGCAGGTGCGGTGGCTCCAGTGACTTCAACCTTGGCAAAGCTACCAATAACGGTGCTGTCTGCAAAGTTGGGTTTACCAGTGTTGCGGTTAAATGCAATGCTGTCAATTACCAGAGTCTGATAGTCGGCCGCAAAGGTCCAGCTGGTGATCACCTGATCAAAGTCGTAAATTAATGTTTTTTGTGAACTGGGGAAGATCTGTTCAACTTGTAGTTGATCAGGTCCACCTAAATATTGGTCAAATGTTAATACGCCAGGCATCTGGGCTCTCCTTGGGGAAATATGAACACGACTGTGGCCATGTTCATAAGTTTATTTATGTCAATTTGATTTAATTATTATCAGATGACTTGCGATATCTACCTGATGCGTCTGGATATCAATCAATTCCAGGTCATCTACATATCCTGTGCTGTCAACCATTTGGGTAGTAAAACATTGATTGGCAAATTGACAATACCCCACAAATATGCCCTGATCGTTATGAAAATATCTATACATACAAATCCTTATTGTTTAGTAACTGCCATAGTAAAATTAGTGTCACCAACACTGGAAAAATTATAAAAGTAAACCTCATTTGCTGGCACTGATCGACCAGTCCAATACAAATTTAAGTCGTAAGTTGGTATTATTTTTAATGTTACCCAATAGGTATCGGCATCTGGATTAACAAGAACTAATTTACTATAATTACTGGTCCAATCTACTGTAGACGTGGCTACCTGTGTAGCTGAACTTAATGTAGAACCTTTATATATGGACACTTCAAATGCCGGTTGAGCATAAACTGACTGAGTAGCAACGATGGGTTGATATGGACTACTCTGATCTTGCACCTGCGTTTTGTAACTCATAATACAAGTTGGAGTTTTAATTTCAGCCTGAAATGTAGCCCATCCGGCAGGAATTGTGACACTGGTGCTGATCCAATTACTTCGGTTGTTGTAATTAGCACTTTGATATACATAATAAGTGGTATCAGTGGTGGAACTCATGGCCGTCAATTGTGTTGCTGTTGTGGCACCGCTAATGGTTGCAGTATATTGAACCCCAGTTGATGCCTGGCTAAGATCTTTGCCTGTTGCGGTAACATATGTATCAAACAATGTCTTATAAACACTACCACTACCTGTAGAGCCATCTGCCATGAGCCCTTTCAACAAGGCCAATAATCCACTGGCAGTCAACATGCCTACTATATTTGCACCATTGGCATCAACCACAGCGGTAGACGGATTGATTGCATCTGTTGTCTGCACTGGAGTATATTCAACCAATCCACTATGATCACTGAATGGTCCAGTGGTCACACTGTTTACTGCACGAGTCTTGACCAGGAAATTACCTGGATCAAAGTTGTCTATATCCAATACAACGTTGTCACCAGCAGTCAATACTGATCCACTGGCAGGATTAATGGTCCGATACAAGGTATAACTTCTGGTGTCATCATCCACTGCCTGCCAGGTGGCCAACTCACCAGACGGTATACTGTAAATCCAGAATTCCATTCCTTCCACAATACCACTGGGTGTATCTGGATCTGTGTTGTCAGGCACGGTGCTTTCTACTATGATACCTGGTCTACTTAATCTTTCATATTTGGTTACTTCAGGTGTGCCTGGTTGCCCAATTGCACCAATGGCAATGATACCATCCTCATTTGTTCTGAGATATCTATATAAGTCTGCAACAGAATATACTGCTGAATCATATTCCAATGCTGTAATTTGCAAAGTTATACCAGATTCATTTTCAGATTCTGTCACACTGATCACACGGAATTCTTTTTCATCCCAGCCATACACAGTATTGGTAATGGCAATAACATCACCTGCCGCGGTTGCGATTGCACTGAAGTCAGTTGTAAAGTTAACAATTAAATCCACACGACTCTGTTTGAGTTCAATCAGTCCCAACATCTGGGCCTGCACAGGTTCGTTAACCAGGGGATAGTTTAATGTCAATGTCTTGTCGGGTTCGTTGGGATTGCGATCCTCGTCAGGTATTTCTATGTTGATCCAGTCAGATTGATCGTTAAGATCTCTGTGTGGAAACTGCACCTCAACTGAGTTGTAGAAATTATCCAGTCCTGTGCCGTTTACCGTGATACTGCCAACAATATTGTCATCGTCAAAATATGCATCCACTGTTCGGGCACGATTGATAACCACTGCCCATTTACCATCCTGAGTGTCATAGGTCAACCAGCTGCCAGCACTGTTGCCCAGGGCTTCCAGGTTGGCCATGACGGTGTTGTTGGTGTCAATTACACCGTTGACTCTGTATCTGTATAGTCCGGTTGATGCCATTTATGTAACTCCATTTATATAATTATAATTCATAGATTATCTATAGACTGACAGAGTTGGATCTATCACGATGTCATTAAACCATTGCTGAATATAATAAAAATTACCATAAACAACACTACCTGATGAATCATCTCCTACTTGAAATGCAAGATCATATCTATAATTGCCAGTTGATCTGAATGGAAGAATAATTGTTCCCGCCGTTGTCATTGGGCCAGTGCCTGGGTTTGATCCCAACAGCACCTGAGTAGATGACATGCCAGTTGACGGCATTATTGCGGTATAGTTACCATTATAATTAGTTGGAACATGACCAACAATCGTATAATTAGTTCCTGGATTGAACGTATTAATGCTGCCGGTATCATTAAAGGTTAATGTAGCTATTGTTCCCGTTCCACTTGATCCTGTAATATTAATAACTCTTTTGGAAATGTCCAGCCCAAAATAAGTCTCAAACGTAATACTACTGCTGGATTCTGTTGCGGGTGATATTAAAATTGAAGGACTATATGTGGTAAGATTTCTTGAACCAATTGTTTTTTCTATCCAAGTAACTCCGTTTACAGATATCTTTAAATAATTACTATCCCATTGTTGCCATTTGGTGCGGCCGCCTACGGCCATCTGATCGCCGTCGGGATTTGTAACAACTCCAGTATATAAATTAAACGAGAAACCAAGTGACATATACCAGGTATCGGAATTTTCTACATAGGGGACATGATCCCCGTTGTAGCCCCCCAAAAAGTCTAAGACTGGTCTAACTGCTCGCAATCTTTTAACACTATGACCATAAGCAGGATAATGTTTAATATCCATAGGAAGCGTTATGAGAGCGTTCTGGTTATAACGTCCAGATCCTGCCACATTATCAGGAGCAGTCAACACTGGAGGAAACTCTTGAGCCCTAAAGTGATATGCCTTATAATTGTTATAATAAGGGATCTGATTATCTAAAAACACAAATGTATCTTTATAATTTCGTATATTATATGATTGTGACGTGGCAATATCATATGGATATTCAGTTGTTGCAGTTAGACTTGCTGTTGAAGTTCCATCTATTGCTTGGTTAGTTGGAAGTCCAAAAATGCGACCTTGTGAATAAGCATCTGGATTAGACGTAGTGGGACCAGATAGTGCTCCAGGACCACTCCAGGAAACATCAAGTGTATCTACAGTGCCGCTTGGAGAACTATCACCAATTCCAAATCCCCTAAAATTTGCAGTATCATTATAATATCTTTCAGTTATAAGAGTTCCAGCACTATTAAAAAATCCGCTATTTGTTAATAATGGATTCCATGCATCAAGAACAGTAATTGATTTGGTTGCCGTATAATCAATCGAGGAATTATCATACGAAAAATCAGTTTGTAATTTGAATGCGGCAAGAAGATTAATAGTTAAATTGCAATTTAATGCCGCAAGTTCTGCATTAATTGTGGCATAATCATGATATAATGTAGGAGTATAAGTTTTAGTTAAAGTAGTAGAGGTGGCGGTACCTCCTGATATTCCACCCAATACACCAGCCGCATATGGTGCAGAACCAGCACTATTCAATTGTCTAAAAGTAATAGTAAATGCTCTTGACCAATAGGGATATACTATTGCAGGATTGGAGAATGTAAAAGTTTGATCTTCAGTTGCAGTCTGACTTCCATCACCGCCACTTAATACAGACCGATTTACACCTGATAATACGATATCTGAAGTTGCAATAATAGTGCCATCTCTTATTAATCTAAATGTAATGGTGCTATTTGTAGTTTGTCCCTCAATACTAAAGAATCTTAAAGTATTCAATACTGTTTGTGTTTGTGCTTTTGTCCCAGTAAATGTATAAGTCAACGAACCACTATCCCAGCCCACCGGAGCAGATACACTTTCTCCCAGTCCCAAGAATCCAATATTGGTTGCAAACTGTAAACTTACGGAATAATTTATATATTCTACATTCTCATCTATTGTGGGGACATTGGATGCAAAAAGATAACCTGCTGTATTTTTATAATAAGTTCTATTAAGATCCATATTGCTAATAACTGCATGAGTAGTTCCAATATTAATTTGTTGAGTGGCCTGAGCCACTGCTAACCCTGCAAAAGATAACGTATACACAATAGAAAAACTACTTGCATAAAGAACAGCAGGATCAAAATATAATTGATTAAGATAATTATTAATTAAAGCATATGTGCCGGTCAATGTTAATGTTCCTGCGGTAAAGCTAGTGGTTAATGCACTTGAATAATAATTGCTTGCTAATGTACCTGCACTGTTGTCACTTAGATCTGCAGTTAGTGTATAAACATAAGCAGGATGTTCAACATCTGTTATATTTGGCACCGCGGCACCAAAGGTTAAATTGTAATCTTGATTATATGACAGTGTTGCAGGAGTTAAGGTAGATAAATTGGCAATGTCATTAACTGTGACCTGAACTACCCAAAAATAATTGTTACTGCTATTATCATAACTGATGGAGACATCATAGTTATAATTTGATGAATAATTAGCAGCCAGGATCATTGAGGGTTGTTTAACCACATTCCATTGACTGAGCGATCGGATTCCATGCACTGTATACACATTGGCAGCACTTGTGACTGTGACTCCATCTGGTAAACTATTCCAGGTTGGAGTTACATTGCCACCGGCATAACTAACATCAATAATGTAAACAAATGTATCAGGTATGCTCTGCATAAAGGTTGCATCATACCCCAACTTCATAACTAAACTGGCACCCTCATCTTGAGTTTGTGTTAATGCAGTTGATCCATCATATCCAGCAACCGCAGCCCAGGTAAGAATTGTTGCTCGTTCATCAGTGGTGATTAATTCCTCATCACCGTAATCATTTAACTCATGTAAACTGTTCATAAACTTTTAATCTCCGCTGTATCTATACCTGCACCATAACGAGTATTCGTCATGTAATCTTTGAGACAGTCACCCGTCTTGGTCATGGAATTGGTCAGCTTAAATTGCATCTGGCCCAGCCCATGCACATTCTTCTCTTTACTATAGGTTATTTTAACCAATGCAAAGCATAAACTATCGAGTGTGTGACTGCTGGTCCAACTGGGCATCAGGGCATAGGCATTACCACCTGCACCACTGCTGTAATTCTCTATAATTGCAGGTGTGGTGCTGCCATTCTTATAGCAATAAACACGAACCAGTCCTGCGATACTGCGATCCACTTTGCCATTCTTATCCACTGTATAAATGGCAGTGACACCATCTGTATCAAATACTATGCGACCATTGTTCCAATATACATCATTAAATGTCATAACACTGGCAGCACCTGTGCTCATTAAGGTGCCTGTTACTTCACTTAACACCAGACAATACCACATGGTCTGATTGCTGTCAGCCATGCGAGCATCCACCAGTTTACCACCGATAAATGCCGTACCATATATCACAGGTATCTTGGTCTTGCTGTCAGGATCCAGTTGTAATCTATTACCCAGATCTGGTGCCACTGGGGCACTGGCACTGGCATCAGCACTTTTAGTGGACTGATTGTCTTTGGCAATACTGCTGGTGACCTTGTTGAGAGCATAACCAGTCATCACAGTGCTTAATACACCACTGATAATGGGACTGCTTTTGAAAAATCCACCCACACTACTGGCAATATCTCCTATGTCATCTAACCAACTCATTATTTTACTCCTGCTGTGGTGATCGTTGTGGCTGCACCAAATTGGAAATTACTGTTCTTGAGTGTGGGCACACGATCCATACCCAGGTCATTGGGGAACCAGTCTTTCTCATCCAGGGGATTGGTTCGTCTACCTGCCACTCGATTAGCCAACAGACTGGCATTACCAGTACAGATTAAACTGATGTTAAACCGAGCCAATTGTGCTGCCTGATCCCATTCCTCGTTGTATCCCACATTGTTGACTACACCAGTGAACTTGGTTGCAGGATTACCTGTGATACTGAGAAACTGACCTGCTGTGGTAAAGAATGCTCTGCGTATAGTTATTGCACTGCCTTTGATGGGATTGTCCATGATCTCGGCCACTGATCCTGCAGGCACACCACTTATGACCACAGTCATCTCATGAGCACTGGCCCTGAGTTCACTCTGACTGTTACTGATGCTCAATAACTGACCCAGATTGGTATAACTGGTGCCACTGAGTGTATAACTGCGATCAAAGTTACTAAAATGCAATATGGCATAATCAGGTATGTCCAGATCCACAAAGTAAGCACTCTGCACACTGGTATATGCTGATAAGTTCACAGTCATTATATCACCTCATAGAATACAAATGGTGCACTCCAACTGACCTGATTACGTGCAAAGATAGTCCAGCTGGGAAACTCTGAACAGATCACTGTCCAGGTCACATTGGGACCTACTGATATTGCAGTTGTTGTGGCAGTTGCATCTGCAACAGCTCTATTGAGGTAGACAGTATTACTATTGTATGCCACATCAGCAGTAACAGTATACACATGACCTGAACTACCCAATTGAATCACATCGCCTGCCAGAAACTTCTTGGCTGGGCTGGTGGTAGTGGGACTGGTTGTTAATGTAATACTAGCGGCTCCCAGCGTCCAACTGGCTATGAAGCCGGTGTAGTTTGCACTACCACCCAGGTAGGGTGTTAACCAACTGTTGTAGCCTGAATTATTGATTTGCACTGTGCCAGTGGTATGGCGATCCAGTGTCTCAATTTTCTCTATATATGATCTATTGGTGTTCCAAGCCATACCATCTGGTAGTTTAACGGTGAATCTCCACAAACCACCACCGTAGGACACCGCACGAACCACATTGCTTCGTGTGATACTCTGAGCCACCATGGGTCTCTTGTTTATACTGATTGTTTCTGCTTTATCAAATACCCACTGAAAATCTGACATAGTTTATCTCCCTGGCATGCTCTTGGCACCCTGTTGAACTACTGCATGTAGGAAACTGGGGTCCTGAGCAATCATCTGTCTGAAACTCTGGGCATCCACAGCATTGATATTATAAGTCACACTACCACCTGCCATGGGTGATATATTGGCAGGTCCACCAATTAATTCTGGACCATTCTCTCCCACCATACCAAATTTGCCTGCACCAATAGTTCCACCACCAGCAAAGAATCCACCAAACATATCGCTGATGCCACTGCCAATACTGCTTAATGTATCACTTATCCCACTAAAGAAGCCACCGCCACCACTGCCGCCACCACTGTTGGCACTGCTCATGGCCCGCATGGCGGCACCCATGGCTGCATCATCCTGTGCAGCCACACTGGTGTCTTTTTTACCACCAAACAAACTGCTGATACCACTAAATATACCGCTTAATCCACCACCTGCACTGGCACCACCACCGTCCATCATGCTGGCAATACCAGCACCAGTGGCATCAGCAGATCTAACCCATGTGGCATTGGCAGCACTGTCACCAGTTGTTTTACCTGTTCCGCCACCCATTCCAAATAAACTACCGATGCTGCCTAGTATACCACCAATGCCGGTAGTTCCAGCACCGCCCTTGAGACCAGTAAACAGACTGGCCATAGTTTCTTTAATTTGACTACGTAACAATTCTTCTGCCATAGTAGCCACAAATGATTTCCATTCAAATTTACCTGTTTTGGCAAAATTAACAATGGCATCTTCCATACCCTGTGTGGCTTTGGTAAATAAATTTTTAGCAGTGTTGGCGGCATTGCCTGCCTGGTCTATATAATCATTCATAGCCTGCTTCCAACCTGTGCCAAATTCTCTGCTCTTGTCATATAATATTTTATTAGCAGTGGCCAATTTGCCACTACCTGCCACTGCCGCCGCATAATAGGCAGCGGCTTCTTGAGCACTCAATGGTCGTTTTAGTCTGGCTTCAGCACTGGCAATTTCAGCGGCGGCTGTTTCACGTGCGGCTGCCGCAATATCATAT
>ENA-OSIY01002101-OSIY01002101.1-marine-metagenome-genome-assembly--contig:-NODE-2101-length-10480-cov-5.901375_pt1 | contig 10480 bp, 7 predicted proteins | sample MGYA00237884_ERZ534233 | MGnify/ENA primary metagenome ERZ534233 (study PRJEB26412, sample SAMN06343840) | marine metagenome | isolation source: estuarine water | place: USA: Columbia River Estuary... | reverse complement strand
CAAGCAGAAGACGGCATACGAGATTTCTGCCTGTCTCGTGGGCTCGGAGATGTGTATAAGAGACAGGTTATTTGCTCTACCTCTTTGTGGATTTGTTTCCCACCAATTACCTGACTTACAAGAAATCATTTCTTGGTCATCAGCACTAAACAAAGAAATTAACGCTGCTCGTCTAATACCTCCCGCAAGAACCGCGTCAGCAATATGACAAACCATATCATGAACTTCAATAGGTGTTAATCTATCACCATCTTGTTTTGATTCTAAAATTCCTCTTAATTTATGTAAACAATCTTTAAGCGGTTGAGGTCCTGGCGCCTTACCTCCTGAGGTTACAAGTTGAGCCCCTTTTTGTCTAATGTCTGAGAAATCAAAATCAGGTGTTGATACTTGTTCCCCAAAATAGGATTTGAACAATACTTTAATTGCGTCCGCCCATCCTTCGATTGAGTCTCCGATTAAGTATCGTCTTTTTCTATTCTCACTTGGTTTTCTTATTTCAGGTAATTTTTCTACGTGATGTTTTTGTACTGAGTATCCAACACCCGTCCCGCCTAACAATAGGAACATTGATTCAGAAAATGCGTCCAAGTGGTCGATTGGTAAATAAGCACAGTTATAAATTCTGTTTGGTGATATTTCAATTGGTTTTCCACCAAATTGCATCGACCTCATTGAAGGTAATACTTTCTTATCATACACGAATTTATACACCTCTCTAATCTCACTTTCAAGTGATGGGTATTTTTTAATGTGCATGTTTATGTTTCGGGTTACTAATTCTTCCCAAGTTTCACGTCTGTTTAATTCAGGTACAAATTTTGCGTACTTCATATAGACTGTTAAGTCCGATAAAATCTTTTGTGATGCGTCCATAGTTCTACTAATTCTTTTTTTTTATTTTTTTGGTTATTGTTTTTCTCTTTCTTTTCTTTTATCAATCAAATCCTTGATTCGTTGTCTATTTCTTTCTTCTGTCTGTTCTTCAAGACCTAAGAATGTTACTGATGATTCTGTATCGATATCTAACATACCGTTATCAAATTTACAGTTTTCAAATACAACACCATCATCACCGATTCTTGATTTTGTGATTGCGATAGTTGCTAATTTCATTTCTTTTTGTTGTAACGATTTTGCCACGGAAATAATTACGTGTCCAACCTGAGCTTTCTTAATTGACCCTCCCATTTGGTCTGTGGTAACTACCTCTGAAGATATTGAACTTCTGTTACCTTGAGTTGCGGTCCAACCAACTAAATCTAACTCATGACACATAGATTCAAACCCTCTCATAACCGAACCTTCTGACTTCCATTCGTCACCTAAATTTTTATCAGGTACCACACAATCAATATAATCAAGTAATACCATGTCAATTTTAATACCGTCAGCAATCATTTTTCTGATTTGTCCTTTGATTTGTAACATAGTTACTGTATCAGATGGTAATTTTTTAAGTATTAACTTATTCTCCATTGAGTCTTTAATCTCTTTGACTTTAGCCATTACTTCTTCTTTCTTCACAGTTAACTCATCAGGATGTACTTTCGTCCATAGTGTGATGTGTTTTCTTTGAATAATTTTAGGATTATCTTCAAAAAATATTTGTAGAACATTATACCCTAAATTAAATGCGTGGTTTGAGATTTTAGTTAACAATGTTGACTTACCAACACCTGTTGGGGCTAATATCACACCGATTTCTCCTCGCGCTAACCCACCTTTTAAGAGTCTATCAATACCTGGGATACCCATTGGTATTGGGTGTCTATAATCTTCGTTTAAAACCTCATCTAAGTTGTTAAAAACATCTTCCGTACCATCTTGTCTCTCGCCAACTTGTAACGCCTCTCTAACGAGTGCCTCCAAAGTATCGTAATTCTCAAATTCACCACCGTCAATTACTTTTTGAGCCTTAGTAATCGCTTTTTGTAACTCTTGTTGTTTACAGAATTTCAACGCTTTCTCTTGAACGAACTCTTGTCCCTCAGTCGGAGCATCTTTAATTTTTGTTAAAGTGTCTAACACAATTTTAGACGCCAACTCTTGTTGTAGTTCTGATTTTGTAATTTGTTCTAAAGTGTCAAACGTTGGGGTGTGTTCGTATTTGGTGTAGTACTCCTTCACCATTTGAATGATTATCTTAAAGTATTTGTTTTCAAAATAACTGTTCTCAATTACGTCAATAATTGACCTTGAAAAGTCTTTATCAACGATGATTTGATTTAATAATTGTATCTGAAAAGTACTCCCTAGATAATCGAAATTTTTATTTGACGCCATATAATTTTAGTGTTGTTTAAGATAAATATTAGGCCTTAGTCGGAATTCCAAGGTACTCGTATGTTAAATTTTCTGTTGAAAAAATGTCAGTCAAATCCGAAAGTATACTTTTTATGTGCGGGCGTATGTCTACGGTGTATCTTATCTTTGGTGGGAAGATTTTTGCGTCCATCCTTCTATGACAAATTGTCATATCTCCGTCCTTAATAAAAATGTTAAAATTTTCAGGACCATTAGTATATGATGTTTCAAGCATCATAGGGTTCTGTTTAATCTCGTAAGAATTGTCCAACAAATAAGTTGTCGCCTTCATTTTTAACTCATACTCTAAAGTATTTTTTAACTCATAAAGATACTCATAAAACTCAAGCGAGTTTTTTGCTTCAGGGTTATAATTTCTCACATTAAAAAATCTTTGGACGATGATGTTATCGTTAACCATCATTAAAAATTCTAACTTTGTTGTTTCTTGGTCTTTCATAATCATTATTATTTTTTTTTATAATTTTTCTTCTCTTTTCTTGTTAATTTTAAAAATGGGGTCAAGAAGTTTACCCAATTATTATCTCCTTTAGGTAAAAATTTAAAGAACCCATCTTCCATCATCATTTTAATGATATTCCTATGTCCTCTCCCATCTGGGTCTAATGATTCTGTGTAATATAGTTCTACGAGTGTTTTACCTTCATCGGTAATTAGTGGGGTTGATAAGTCTACAATTTTTTCATTAATCTCAAAAAATTCGTTTCCGTAAATTCCTGTTTTTGTTTTTCCTGACAGAAGATTTTTCAATACTGTATTATCTTTATCCTCAGATAACAATCTTTCCGCCTTTGTTAAAATGTCGGTTATATTAACCGTTTCGTCAAGTAACTCAGGAAATAATTTGATTAAAGTTTTTTCCCCTAAGTAATAAATCCCATCTATATTATCGGATTTATCTCCTGCCAATATTTTATAGGTTTTTACGTTCTCATGTGGGATGGAATAGTCGTAGATTTTGATTTTATCCCCGTTCTTATACGTTTGTTTTGCTGATGGGGAATAGACACTCACCTTATCGGAAATAAGTTGTGTAAGGTCTTTATCTGACGAAAAAATGGTTTTAAACTCGTTGTGAGAAATCTGACAATAGTACGCGATTAAATCATCCGCTTCATTGTTAGTAATGTTTATTTGTCTAATAAACATCTCTTCTAAATATTGTTTAACTCGTTCTTTTTGGAATTGAAAAGAGGTTTCTTTGTACTCATTAATTTCCTTCGTACGATTTTCTTTGTACCTTGGATAGAGAAGTTTTCTACTTAAAGAATTATCTTCCCCATCCCAAAATACAACTACTTTATCAAAATTTTGTTCTTCAATAAATCTTCTGATAGTATTTAAAAAATGCCATATACCACCGATATGTTTACCGTCATGATAAAAATCTTTTACCCCATGAAATCCTATCTTAAGGAGGTTATTCCCATCGACTAATAATGTTTTTATCACTTGTATTGGTGTATAATTATGACTGTTCTCTTTCTTCTTTTAAATCAAAATCACCATCTGTTCCGATGATTTCTTTCCAATAGTCGGCGTATTCTTTCTTATATTTTTCAATAGACGCCTTTTCTTCTGTCGCTTCTTTTCCCGCAATAAATCCATGAGGCGTTACGATGATTTTTCCGTCTTCATAACCTAAACCGTTAATATGGTTTTTCATTACAGATACTTTAGTTCTTGACGCAAACTTAATTGTTCTTTTATCTTTAGTTGCGGTAATTTTAGTTGTACCCGCCCCTTTTTGATTACCAAACAAGAATACTAAAGAAGAGTTTAACCAAATAGCCTCACCTCCTTTTGCTTTAATTTTTGGTTGTCCGAATGGATTATCAGGTAACTCAACCCATGGTTGGTTAACAATGATTAATGTATTTTCGAACTTTGAGTCAGCCTTACGACTTCCTGAAATACGTTGGTTAATCCCCATCCCAATTTTATCCGCCAATGTTGACGCGTTATGTTGTTTACCTCCCTTTCCTTCAAAAGTCATTTTACAAGGAACAGAACCAACTGAATCCCACATAAAACATAAACTATAATCTAATTCACCTTTTTCTTGTGCGTCTAATAAAGAGTTAATGTAATCGGTAATTTGTTCTATATAACTAAAGTTATTATTGAATATGTAAAATCCGTCCCAATCTAATTCTCCTGTTTCTTGGTCAACCACTTGCTCACAGTCAAAACCCATTAGTTTTGCGTGCTCGAATGACCATTTTTGTTCTGTAATAATAAACACAGGAAGTATACCTTTCTTTTGAGCATCAACCGCAGTCTTTACCAATGCCGTTGTTTTTCCTGTATCTGAGTGACCTAAAAACATATTCAAATGTCCTATTGCGGGTCCTGGTAAACCAACCGCATCTAAGAAATCATTACCCAAATCAAAAAACCTTTGGGGTTTATATTTCGCAGACGTTGAGAATTTATCTTTAATTGACTTAAAGTCGTTTTTCTTAATTGCCATATTGTCTATGTGTTATTAAATGTTTTGTTAAAAAATGAGAACTTGGACATATACTTGGACGCGATGTCTTAGTAAGTGTCCAAGTTCAATAACTTAGAACGGTAATTCTTCGTCAGGTTGGTCACCCGCTTGTGGGTCAATAGTTGGTTGTTTTTCAGATTTACCTCCCATAGAAATTTCTGATTCGTCAGAGTTTCCATATGCGTATCCACCTTTGTCGCTATCCCAACGTGGAGTTTCTCCTCGTGCGATTGCTTCAAGATATTCTACAGGTTTTTTAGAATAAACGTCAGACCAAGTAAGTTCGTCAGTAATCCAAGATTTTGCAGTCTCGGTGTCTGTGTGAACAGGTCCTGCGTCTTCATACATAACAGTTTGGATGACCGTATAAACGGCACCTTTAGGGGTTTTTGCTTTGGTTAATTCAAGGATAATGTCACGACCTGTTGTTGTGTCAGTAATATCACCTTTAGCTCTCCAAATAGGAATAATTTTGTCAAGGATTCCTTCATTCTTGTAATTGTGTTTGAAACGCCAGAATTTAACTCCGTCCGCCTCATTATCACGGTCAATTACTTTTACGATGTAAAATTTACGAGGTTTGTATTGTTTAGCAAGTTCTTTGTCAGAATCTCTGCCCGTAGACATAAGTTCTTCGTTAACTTCACTCAAAGGTGAACGTTCGTTATCATTCTTGCCTGGGTCGAATAACTTTACCCATTTTCCGTCCACTTGAATCTCGTGGAACCATACTTCTTTAAAAGGTGAAGAACCATCAGGTGTTGGTAAGATTCTTAATCTTTTTTGACCTTGTTTCTCGTTATCCTTAAGGATTGCCGCGAAATACTTTTTCAATCTATCTTCTTGAGATATTTTTGAGGTGGAAGTATAACCACCTTGTTTTGATTGTTCGTACTGTGCTAGTACCGAATCTAGGGAATTGTTTGTCGCCATATAATTTAAGTTTTAATTGTTTACTAAGTATAAGTGTCAGCCTTTGGTTTGTCAAATATTTTAAAGAAAAAAACGGTCATTTAAGACCGTTAATTTACTTTAGTCTCGAAAAAGTATCAATATCGGTGTCGGTGTTTTCAAAGTTTCTAAAACTTTTTTTAATATCTCCAGGAGAATATGATTCAACATCGTCTTTGGTTAAAACATACTCATTTTTTCCTGACTTTTCCATATCTTCTTGTTTATCTTCAAAAAAATCGGTTAGTTTTTGATTAAATGGTCCCGAGTCCAAACTTCTTAATTCTAATTTTTCTTCAGGTGTTTTTACTCTATATTTTTCAACCTTAGTTTCAAGGTCGTTTAATTTATTCATGATTGAATCCATGTCAGAAAGTTTACTCTCTAAACCTTCAAGGTGTTTGAACAAATTATCAAAATATTCTTCTTGTTTCTTTTCGGTATTTTGTTGTGATTTAACCAAATCAGTAATATCAAGTTCTTTTGATTTTTTTGACTCCCCACCAATTTTTTCAACATCAGGGTCAGTCGAAATATCTACAGACTCAGGTACCCCTGCGTCAGGTGGTGGCGGAACCGCTCCTGCGTCAGGTGGTGGCGGAACTGCTCCTGCATCAGGTGGTGGAGGAACTGCTCCTGCATCAGGTGGTGGTGGTAATGTCGCATCTTGCTCAGAGATATAATTGTTAATACTCTTATATCTCATTACCTCATTTAAGATTTTTACGTCTATTTTCATTTTCTTATCCATTTAATAATTGTTTTACTCCAGTAATTGTTTCAACTTGGATTTTTTTATTTTTAGACATAGTATTGTCCACTCTTTCGATTAGACCGTCTTTCATTCTGATTGTATAACAATCTCCTGTATCTAAGTCACAAACTTGCTTATTACCGTCACCCAAATCTTTTTCGGTGTGTCGAGTATTTTTACCTAAGTAGTTATCTAAAATTAATTTTGTGTTCATAATTTCTTTTTTATATAAATATCTTTATTCTGTTGAAAATTTTTAAGTGAATTTAAATGTTACTGGAAACGATTTATAAAAATCAATTCTGCTAGTGTCAGTAGTTGTCCCGTCAGCTAAAACGGGTTTACTATTCACAGTAATACTAAATGAATAGGTCCCTTTAATATTTGATGGTGATGTGCTAAGAATATTACACCCTACCTCCTCTAATAATGTCTCAATATCTACCGTAAAAGTTTGTTTGTTACTTGAAATTAACGAATTAATATTATTAAATCCTGCTCCAGTCCCACTACCGCCTCCACATTCAGAATCAGTACTATAATCGTAAGTTGCTCCCCATATATTATATAACCCCGTAGACCCATTAACCGTAACCGTTAATTTTTCAAACATTGGCGGAGTTGCCACGGTATAAGAGTTAACACCACTTAATGGTACAACAGTATTAGATGGTACAGGTGTTGGTGATGGGGTAGGTGTTGGTGTTGGGACTATTTGTGAGACACCTCCATAAATATCCAAAGACTTTTGTACTTTGGATTCAATATTAGATAATTGTGTTGGGTCCATTTGAGAATACACATTCTCATTGTTTTGTTTTGCACCAAAATATAATATCCAAAACTTAGTAATTTCTTTTGCCGAGATATTAGGTAAATTAATCATTCTATCCTTCCATCTAGCCAATAATAACTTAATATTTTCACCTAAATCATCAAATACCGCATACGGTAATGTCGTGGTGTCAGACTTTAAACAAAAGTAATTTGGGTTTGTTTGGAAGTACTCTTTAGATGTTCCCCAATTATTTGACAAATCAATTCCTGCGAAATTATTTTCGTACGCCTCTAACCCTGTCGATGTTGCCGACTCTAAATATAACGCGGCAAATACAGTATATTTTAATTTATTGTCGTCAGGAATATTTAAAGAACTCATTTTTAATTCAATAGTATTCATAACCTCCTTAAAAGTCGCTTTATTACTTTGTGGAGTTATTGGTGTATATTTAACATAGTCCGACGCAGGAGTACAAGCCTGGGTTTGAGTAACTTCTTTACCCCCATTAGCATTAGATACAACTTTATTCTGTTGGGAAATAACATTCCCTTTGGCGTCTTTGGTAACTTGTTTTTTCTCTTGTTTATTCTTCTCAATTATTGTTTGTAATAAATTAGTTTTAAGTGATTGTAAATACGCATCAACTTTAGGTAACGATGCGATAGGTTGTCTAACACCTGTAACGTAGGTTTCAAAATTTCCAGGAGTAATCGTATGGTCAACACTTAATATCATATATGGACCACTGAACATTGGTACATGTCTTAAATTAAAATACATAGTTGGTTGTATCATGGCATTTCCCATCATAGTAATCTGACAACCGTAACTTCTATTTTTATACAAGTTATATAAAGAAGTATTTTGAGTTCCTCCTTTTCTACCACCTCCTTGATTAGCAAACTGATTTAAAACCTCCATACCTTCGGCAGTTGCCTTTCCCGCACTTTGGTCAACTTGGAAACTCTTGAATATTTGTTGGTTTTGTGTTCCAATGTCGACATTAAATCCAACAACCTTATTAGATTTGTCCCAATCTTTTTTACCAATTTGGTTTTCAACTAATGGGTTATCACTCGCCCTACGTAAATCAAACGCATCATTTCTATAACGGAAATCAACATTATTTTTTAAGTCTAACTGTTCACTTGGTTTACCCGCATAAAAACAAACCATTTTTGATGACGAGTCTCTATAATCAACATTTAAAAAAGTTCCAAATAATGTGTTGGCAAATTCCGTGGTACCTTCTATTCTTGGTACGGGATTTTTAACCGCATCTTGTACATTATAAAAATTAACATAAGATGGTATATTCATAACCACAAAATGATTTTCAACTAAAATAGTTTGAACGTACCCTAACATGGTTGCTTTAGTATTAATATTTTTCAATGAGTCTTTTAACTTGTAAACATCCACCAAAATTTTTTCTCCAATATTTCTACTTGCCCTATCTAATAATAATACGTCCTCAAATAATGTCTTAGTTTTAAAATCATTACCCGAAATCCATTTATCGTTTAACGCTTTAAACGTTTCCCATAATTCAACTTTAGTTTGGTTTCCATCTAAATCCGATTCAACTTGTCCTTCCACGCCAATTGTTGTTGCGGGTAAGGACCCATGTAACTTAGGCATTAAATTATTAATAATTTTTGCTTGGAAATTATTGATTTCTAACAGATAATTTGTCATCGCTTTATAAAACGCACCTTGTCCCGACTTATTAGTAGGGCTTGGTACTTGTGGATACTCATCTTGAGGTACAAATACTGTTTTTACAATATATTGTTGTTGTGTCGGGGTAGTCGCCAATGAACCAAAAAATGCGATAATTGTTTCATTAATTAATGATTGGGTTGTACCAGTTGTTGGGGGTCCACTTAATGGTAATCCTTCATACAATATAATTCCAGCACTATTTGATAAGTACGCTATTCTTTGAGGCCCAACTTTTCTAACTGTTATAGTATCCCCACTTAAAAGAGATGTTGTGGAAATCACCTGACTTGGTGACGATATTGGTGCGTCAGGTGGAGCAATCGGATTGCTTTGGAATTGGTTTAGTTTCTGTGTTGCGTATATTTTTATAACTGTCGCAAATAATTTAATGTTATCAACTGTAAAAGCAACATTTAAATCAACAAAAAAGTCGGTTATATAAGAACCATTATCATCATAAACCAATTCAGGTATTTCTGAAAATCCTACATAAGTATACAATGTTGACCATTCCTTAGGGTAGTTTGTTTTAGACGTTATCAGTGACACTCCCCCACCATTAGTCGGTACGGCATTAGGTGTCATAACAGTATAATACTCCCACTCATAAGGGTCGGTTAACGGTAATGATGAAAAAGTGTAAAATAATTTTTTATCATATAAAGATGGGTTACCATATTTAAACACCACATCGTAATTTAAAAATTGTCTTAAAATATTAGTTACATTACCTACTTGTGAATCTTGTATTTTTGTAACAATGTTAGAACCTGTATCCCCTGTTACTTTTGGAACTTTTAATAAACTCCTAAACATCATTTGGAAATTTTTAAATGTTTTTTCTGTTTCAGTACCAGGGCTACCTGACTCGCCAGGAGTATAATCATATACTGACTTCGAAAAATTTAAAAACTCTGTTTCAAAGTTATCTAAAACGTCTCTATCAAAAACTGAAAAAATTTCACTAATTTTTGTATAGTCCTGACTTAACCCATTTATGGAGAAATTTTCTTGAGCTTCTTGACCTGAAAAGATTTGTTTTAGGTAGTGAATAGGTTCCGGTTTTATTACTTTAGTATTATCAAAATATCCATAATTAGGTGAACCCCAAAATAATCTAGCAGAACCATTGTACATCGCAGTATTACCGGTAACTTGATAAACTAAATTATCTGATGTGTCAAAACACTCATTTTTAGTTTGGTTAATTAATCCCCCATGAGATGGTAGAATATAGATATATTGTCCATAATCAGCAACAATAGATACAGACCAAGGGATTACCGAAATAGTTCGACTATTACCTGTTGTAGTCCCTGTTACATTATTTATAACCGCCTCAGGAACATAATTTAACAATATACCTTCACTAAACCCATTTTGCTGTCTCTTATACACATCTCCGAGCCCACGAGACAGGCAGAAATCTCGTATGCCGTCTTCTGCT
>ENA-OSIY01002100-OSIY01002100.1-marine-metagenome-genome-assembly--contig:-NODE-2100-length-10480-cov-13.079785_pt1 | contig 10480 bp, 14 predicted proteins | sample MGYA00237884_ERZ534233 | MGnify/ENA primary metagenome ERZ534233 (study PRJEB26412, sample SAMN06343840) | marine metagenome | isolation source: estuarine water | place: USA: Columbia River Estuary... | reverse complement strand
CATGATTTCTCAATGAGAGGTCTAGATTCTATTGATGCAACTATTAGTTCAGGTCTTGGTCACTTAACAAGTTTCTCAGGTTCTGACAGTTTACCTGCGATCTTCGGAGCAAGAAAGTTCTACAATGAAACCGGATTTGTAGCTGGATCTGTAAATGCAACCGAACACTCAGTTATGTGTGCTGGATCTAAAGAAGATGAGGTTGGTACATTTAGAAACTTGATGGAAACATATCCAACAGGAATTCTTTCAATCGTATCAGACACATGGGACTTATGGAAAGTTTGTACCGAACACATTGTTACTCTTAAAGAAGAGATTTTAGCAAGAGATGGTAAGGTAGTTATCCGCCCTGACTCTGGTGATCCAGTTTTGATTATCTGTGGAATGGATGAATTTCCACAATTTAAAACACCTGAAGAAAGAAAAGTACTAGATAATGAAGAAAAAGGTGTTATTGAATTACTTTGGGATGTATTCGGTGGAACTATAAACGAACAAGGTTATAAAGTTCTTGATAGTCACATTGGAGCAATCTACGGAGATTCAATTACAATTGAAAGAGCTGAAGAAATCTGTAAGCGTTTAGAAGCAAAAGGATTTGCAAGTACAAACATCGTTTTAGGTGTAGGTTCATTCACATACCAATTTAATACCCGTGATACATTTGGATTTGCAATGAAAGCAACTTATGTAGAGGTAACGGAATTAGATGGACTATCAAATATACCAGACAAAGACGGTATACTTGGGTTTAAAACAGTCGGTAGAGAAATCTTCAAAAATCCAATCACTGACGATGGAACTAAGAAATCTGCAACAGGTTTGTTAAGCGTCTTCAAAAACGAAGATGATTTAGCTTACAAATTATACGATCATTGTGATTGGGAAACTGAAGCTAAAGGTGAATTACAGACTATCTACAAAAATGGTCAATTTGAAAACCAAACTACTCTTACTGCAATTAGAGCACGTTTAAAATAATTGAACATGATATTTTTAGCAATTTATATTATAGGTTATTTTGCATCGCTTTGGGCGATGCATACCTATAAAAAGCAATTAGACCTTGACCATTATGATAATACAGATCCAAAAGATTTATGGCCTGATGATTATGAGTCAAATTCTGAAGCTTATACAACTATGAGTTTTGCGTGGCCTTTATTTTGGTTTATGATGATTTTAAAACTGGTTTGGAATGGTCTTATGTTTATCTCAAAAAAATTAGAAAAATGAATAGAAAGAATATAACATTATTAATATTAATCTTCGCAGCACTTGTAACCTTTTTGGTTACAAGTTGTGAAGGTACTGTACAAGTTTCAAATAAACCAGATCCTCATCGAATGGAGCTTGATAATGCTTCACGCTACTGGGATCAGAATTACAGTGTCTATACTCTTGAAGGCTGTGAATATATTGTTGTTGGCGTTGGTAAAATGCAATGGGGATCTCACAAAGGCAATTGTAAAAATCCAATACATAAAAACACACAAGATGGAAGTAATTAAAGCACCGTTAATGCCAACGTGGAATCTCGACAATGACGTAACAGTTTTCTTAGCAGGTTCTATTGAAATGGGAGCTGCTGAAGATTGGCAATCAGTAATACCTGAATTATTTAAAGATCGAGATGCGTTGACATTTTTGAATCCTCGTCGAGATGATTGGGATTCTAGTTGGGAACAAAAGGAATCTAATCCTCAATTTAGCAAACAAGTAAATTGGGAAATGAACATGTTAGATTTATGTGATATTATCTTTATGTACTTTTCACCAGAGACAAAGAGTCCAATTAGCTTATTAGAACTTGGCTTATATGCTGATTCTACAAAAATGATTGTTTGTTGTCCTGATGAATTTTGGCGTAAAGGCAATGTAGATATTGTTTGTAGCCGATACAACATTCCAGTTTACAATACATTAGATGCGGCAATAGGTAGATTAAGAACAGAATTAAAAGACGTAAAATAATGAAGGTAATCTTTCTAGATATAGATGGTGTTTTAAATTCAAATGATTGGTATGTTTATCGTCGAGATAATGTTGCAATGGATTCTGTCAATGCTCAATATCCATTTTATGAATTTGATCCCAGAGCTGTAGTTCGATTAAATAGAATCATTGAGAAAACTGAAGCTAAAATAGTTGTAAGTTCTTCTTGGAGATCAGGAGAAACCATTGAAAGTTTACAAAAATTATTGAATTCAGTTGGTGTTATTGGTGAGGTTATTGGTTTAACGCCACATCTGTGGAGTAATAAACCATACGAAGGCATGGATGGTTATAGAATGCCAAGAGGTTGTGAGATTGATTGGTGGTTAGATAATCATGGTGATTTTCAAAGAATTAATTGGAGTAAAGAAGAGCAGATTAAATATGTCGGCGAAGCTAAAGTTAAGAATTATATTATCTTAGATGATGATTCAGATATGCTATATGGCCAACGTGAGCATTTTATCAAGACTCCTCACATGACTGGATTAACAGATGAACTTGCTGATAAAGCAATAGAAATTTTAAACAAAAGTCTAGTTGATTTGTATTATAAAGAAACACAAGCATGAAAGTAATATTTTTAGACCATGATGGAGTTATATGTTTAGCTACAGAATGGGGTGGTCGATATAAGAAGCGTCAAAGAGCTGAAGGTATAAAAGCATCTGATAATGCTAAAGATATGCCATTAGAATATCGTTTTGATAATTTCAATCAAAAAGCTATTGAAATTCTTAATGATATTATTACACAAACTGGAGCAGAGATTGTTGTAAGTTCAGATTGGAAACGATGGGCCAATTGTGAAGAGATGGGAGAATATTACGAATCCAAAGGAATCTGTAAGAAACCTATTGCATACACACCAGATTTAAGTGCATGCACATGGTACAGCGAAAAAGTATTTGTATGGTCACCAAAATGGGATCTAGAACAAACTCGAGCTATTGAGATTAGACAGTATCTAATCGATCATCCTGAAATTACGCATTGGGTAGCAATAGACGACCTCAATATGGGAGCGCCATATACTGATCCAGATTGGGGTAAAATGGATCGAGAATGGGGACTCAAGAATTTTGTCTTGACACCAAAATCTCGAGAAGGTATTAAACAAAGTGGCATTAAAGAAAAGATCCTAGAGTTTTTGCTCTAGGATTTTTTTTGCTGAAACAATAACAAATTCGCGTATATAAACCATAAACAATCTTATATGAGTAATATTTTAGAACAAGCCAACAAAATTATTAACGAAAGATCTGAAGAGAAAGAACGTCAATATGGTCCATTCGAAGAAGGCATGCGAAGAGCAGCTCAAATTGCAAGTGGAATGACTGGTAAAGAATTCACTGGATCTGATATGTATGCTGCGTTAGTTGCATTAAAATTAAGCAGACATTCTTACAATTACAAACAAGACAACTTATTAGATGCTGTGGCCTATTTAGGTGCATTAGATAATTATGTTGAGAAGTTCGGTTATAAAGACACTGAAAAACCAATTACAAATGAATAATCAAGAGCTTACTTATTTAACAGATTATGTAAAGGACATGGATTCCAAAATTGGTATCTGTTCTTTAGTTGGAAAGATTAGTCCTAAGATCAGTTCACATAAAGCTGGTTGGTGCTATATGATTGCAAATCAAGTTAGAAATGCAGGTTATAAAGACGTAGAAGTTATCACATCAGTTGATACAAAATGGGACAGTTATGATGTAATTCTTATCGATCATGGTATGGAATTCAAAGGTACCTTCAATATTTTTGGTGGTGCTAACGATGATTTATATTACCAACTAATTCGTATTAGATGTGGTACTAGAATGTACAGTTTGCATCATGATATGCCATGTATTGGTACTCTTATTGAGCAAAGACTTAAAACAGGTTCAGATCTTTTTAAAACTCTAGAATCAGAAATTGATCTGCTTAAAGAAATGGTTGTTCAAGGTGATATTCCTAGAATTGATTGTATTGAAAAGACTGATAAACTTTGTTTCGGTGATAGTCACTCATTTAGTCAATATGAAGCTGGTTACATGACACAAAGACACGATGGCTTAACAATGCATGGTGCTTTAAAAAGAGGATTAGATTCTTATGTATATCCTTGGATCAAAAGCTTACGAGTTTACATGGGCAATATCGATGTTCGTCACCATTTGATGAGACAAGCTGATCCTAAGAAAGCAGTAGAAACTTTATTAGCTAACTATGAAGCTGAACTTAAAAAGCTTCAAACTCTCGGAGTAGAAGACATTGAAGTAATTCAAGTTCTACCTATCGAAAATGAATCAAGAGTTTTACCAAAGACTGGTTACTATAAAGGAACACCATTTGCTGGATCTTGGGCAGAAAGATCAGCTCTTGTAAAACAAATAAATAATGGTATAGAATCTATGTGTAAAGCAAATGGATGGAAATGCTATAAGCATCCTGATGTTTACTTTAACTCTGATGGAGAATTAACGTTTGACGTAATGGAACAACCAAAGTCAGTTCATATCTCCAGAGAGTATTACAGATGGGATTTAATTAAAAATGTGCCAAATAAGAATTTGGAAAAAAAGACAATGGCTCTTTTTTAAAAACCGAATAAATAAAAAAACGATAAAATGAAATTATTATATTTTTCTGCCCCATGGTGTATGCCATGTAAAGCATTAGCACCAATACTTGAAAGAGTTGCTCAAACGCAAACTGTAGAGAAGATTAACATTGATGAGCAATTTGAATTAGCTCAAAGCTTTAATATCAGAAGCATACCGACTATTATATTAGTTGATGAATCTAATCAAGAATTAGAAAGAAGCGTGGGTTCAAAGACAGAAGCATTTTATCACGAATTATTTGAAAAACACAGTAACTAAATGGCAATTCAGACTACCAGATATTACGATGAATTCCTTAGATATTTTAAGTTAGCTGACGAACAGCAAAAATTATGTAATTTAGGTACAACTTCGTATTTAGGTTCTAATATCGGCGATGACTTAATGCATCACGTTGAACTATATGATGTAGTTGAACGTAAGTTTGCTGGATTCTCACAAATCATTAATGACGTATTTTATGGTTGGACACCAGCACATCCTTATTGGGATAAAATGCAACAAGGTATTCATTCTAAATATAGAAAAGAAGTAGCAACAAATTGGACAGGAAAACAAGCTGTCTTTGGATTAGAAGAGTGGCTTTATATTTTTATCTTACACAGAGTTTGTGGATCAGGTATTAATTACGCTCTTAATCCTTCAGGTTACCATAATACTTTGCTCTTTCATTTGCACGAGTGTGATAACATAGAGCAAATGATCGAAGTAGTTAATAGTCATCCTCACCCGTTCTACACTTCAGTAGGTTATCAATTTCCTGCATTTCCAAAACCACCAGTACCTCAACATTCTGATGATTTGTTTGTGGGCATGAGCGGATTCACACCAAATGCTAGAGTTTATAAAAGAGGCGGTGATTATTATTTAAGTGAATTTGCACCAAGATTAGCTAGAGAGTTAGCTGCTTTTCTAGAGAACGGGGAACGAAAGACTTTAAGGGAACTAGGAGATTTCATGTTCAAGTGGAATCAAGACAATGGCTTAAGAGTATATCGATTTCAGTATGCTGCTGTGATTGCAGACATAGCTGACTGGTATCCTCAATTTGTTCATCGTGATAGTATGTTCTATTATGGTACTAATGCAGTAGAGTGCATCGGGTACTTAGCAGATCCTATTGGATATAACAACAAAAAGAGTGAACAATTCTTGGATGAAGTTATGAACAAAATATATGCTGACACTGGATCTTTGCCATATAACGCTGAAGATGTTGCATGTGACTTTATTAGATGGGTTGAAAACTACGTTAAACCTGGAGCTGATTATGCTCATTTAGATTATGACGCAATCTTTTCAAGCTGCGAAATTAAAGACCATCCATTCGGCCGTCAAAAAGCCATGTTAGATCTTGGCTTAGTAGAAACATTCAAAGAAATGACATCACATCCATCAGATGATAAGATTATTAAAGAAGCTGGTATTTCAGTTGAAGAATATAAACGAAGAGTAAACCAATTTTACAAATGAGAGACTTACTAGAAGCAGAAGAGTTCATGAGACCACCTATGTGTGAAATTGAACCAAAAAAGACTAAAAGGTCACATGTGAATGCTGCGCCTCTTTTTCAACATGACGATGTCGTTTACAATAACATTACATATCCTAACACATCTGAAATTAAATTAAAAGATGGTAAGCCAACTGAAAGTTGGATGAAGGATTGGACTGAAGAGGAGCGACTAGACAAGTTCTTTGAATTCTGTCAAGTATTTGATAAACGCGAAGATCAGTTGCTATCAGAAGACTATCAGATCTTCTCACACAGACTACACTGGCATGAACATCCATTTTGTGACCTAATGAAATCAGTTACAAATAGCAGAGATCGTTTATGGTACACCTTAGTATTCTCATTTACCAATGAACATTGGGGAACTCTAACCAAACTTATTAATGAAGGTGAAGATGCACTTAAAGCACATTTTAAGGAGAACAGACACGCTAGAAATGATTTGTTTCAGATCTATTATCCAAAGGGGACTGACGTTAAGGAGTGGCTTCTATGGGGACCTAAGAAAGCTGCTGATAAAATGGCACATGTATTAGACAATCTTGATAGACCATATACGATGATGGAATTTGCTAAGATTATGGAAAAGTATTTTAAAGAAGATCAAAACTTCAGAAGCCCTTTATATCCATGCAAAAATACAGCAAGATATTTAGCGATGGCATATCCTCATTTAGTTGATCCAGAAACACCATTGTATGGAGGTACAGGACACTTTCAAGGATTACAACAAATATTCAGTGGAGCATACTTAAATGGTAAGGTAAAATATTCTATCGGTAAAGATGGAGAATTTATTGCTGAAAACAAATACGCTGAAACTTGGTTAGAGCAAATGGAGAAGTTAGTTAACGATCCTAGAAACCCAATGACTAGTCAAAAGTGGTTAAACATCGAAGATAAAACGTGTTTCTTTTATAAGCATATTGCAATTACACATGGTGTTAAATCACCAACTAAAAGAATACCATATACTTGGATATTCCCAGAAACATTTTCATTAAAGAAATAACATGTCACATAACAATCACACGACGAGTAAATTTAATCAAGATCTTAATTTGGCTTATCCAAATAGAGATGCATGGTTAGAATTAGCAGGAGATTGGAAAGATCCATTTCCAGCACCAATAGTAAAAGAACACGAAGGCTTTAATGTAGTCAGAGAGGATTTAATGGGTTTTGGTTCTAAATGTCGCTTCGGTGATATTTTAGTTTCATCATGTCAATCAGATACTTTAGTTTATGTTCAACCTCGATATGGTTTTGCTGGAATTTCATTAGCTTATTTAGCTGAGAAGTACAATAAGAAATTGGTTCTTTTTAGTCCAAGTCAAAAAGAGATTTCAGATCATCAAGCAATATGTATTGAAAGAGGTGCAGATATGAGATTCAGAAGAATTGCTGCGATGCCTAATTTAAACAAAATTGCAAAAGATTGGGCTGCTGAAAACAATGCATTCTTTATCCCGCTTGGATTACGTCACGAATTAGTTACAGCTGCTGCAGTTAAGGTAGCATACGATTTAGCTCAAGTACATGGTGAACCTAAAGAAGTTTGGTCAGCTATTTCAACTGGAGTTTTATCAAGAGCTTTACAGATCGCGTGGCCAAATGCAGATTTTAATGCAGTTGCAGTTGCTCGTAATATTAAAGATGGTGAATTGGGAAGAGCGAAAGTTTGGTCTCATCCTAAAGAATTTAGCCAAAACGTTGCACCACAATATGCACCTCCATTTCCATCAGCATTAAATTATGATGCTAAAGCATGGGAATTTATGGTTCGACATGGTAATGAAGGCGCTTGGTTTTGGAATGTTGGTGGTGCACCAGTTCCTGAATTTTTAGACAAATCAACAATAAAATCAGAAAGAGCTTGGGGAGAAATAGTATGATAAACAGTTATAAAGATTTTTTAATGTATGTGATGGTATTAATATGCGCTATTGGAATTTCAATAGGTGCTATCATTATTATTGCTGAAATATTAGATGTGTTGACTGTGAGCCATAATTATTTTTGGTCACTAATAATCTATTTTTTAATAACTTCTGGTATAACTATCACATCAGTCTACTTAGAAAATAAAGAAAACAAAAAAGAAGAGGATAGATAAGGTATGATTACAAACACTGACACTTTAAAGAAGGTTATTTTAGTATTGGTTGCATCAACAGCAGGAGCAACTGGTCTTAATCTTGCGTCAACACAGACGCTATCATATTACGCGATACCGCATAATGAATACTTTATTTGTGGATTAAGTTTTTTAATCACAATAGGCACGGCTTGGTTAATACTCAGAAAAAAACATAAGTGATTTAATGAGAAATCAAATTTAAAAGCCCTCCTATTCACATAGAGAGGGCTTTTTTAGTTATATCCATTGAAACTTTTATTAATAAACATATAAAAAACAAAACGAATCATGAAATTTAGAAGACTATCAGATTTAGAAGAAGTTGAAATTGGCAAATATGTAGCAGAATACATGGCCAATAACGAAGACGTAACTCTATACGTGGGCTGCGATAGTCAGAATAGGGCTATTACTACACACTACGTTACTACAATCGTAATGCATATTGGCGAATCAGGTTGCCATGTCATTTATAAAAGGGATATTGTTCCTAGGATCTTTGATATGTGGACACGTTTATGGAATGAGGTTGAAAAATCAGTAGAGGTTGCATTATATCTTAAGGAATGTGGTGTCAATGTTCACAATATTGACTTAGACTTAAATAGTGATGCTGCGAATGCTTCTAACAAATTAGTAGCTGCTGCAACTGGTTATGTTCATTCATTGGGTATTGCTCCTAGGATTAAACCTGAAGTTTTACCAGCAGTACATGCTGCAGATAATTTGGTCCATAAATAAACAATTCGTAAAAACTGAGTACAATATATAGTTTGAAAATACAATAACATACATGGATAAAATGGAAGATAGCTTTAATAGCAATAAGAAAAAACCTTCTGGTAAAACACCATATTTAGATTCGTTTGGAGAAGATCTAACCAAAATGGCAGAGGAAAAGAAACTTGATCCAATCATTGGTCGAGACGAAGAAATCCAACGGATTTGTCAAGTCTTAGCTCGTAGAAAAAAGAATAATCCTATCTTATTAGGAGATCCAGGTGTTGGTAAAACTGCCATCGTTGAAGCTATTGCTCAGCGTATTGTAGAAAAGAAAGTTGCTAGAGTATTATTGGGCAAACGTTTAGTTTCTATTAATATGGCAAGCATCGTTGCTGGTACTAAATACAGAGGTGAATTCGAAGAGAGAATGAAAGCTATCGTGGATGAACTTAAAGAGAATCCAGATGTTATTATCTTTATTGATGAAATTCATACTGTTGTTGGTGCAGGTGGTGTTAGTGGATCTTTAGATGCATCTAACATTCTTAAGCCATCTTTGGCAAGAGGTCAAGTACAATGTATTGGTGCAACTACACTTGATGAGTATCGTGAAAATATCGAAGATGATGGAGCATTAACTCGTCGTTTTCAAGAAGTATTCATTGATCCACCAAGCGTTGATGAGACCATTGAAATCTTACAAAGAATCAAAGGTCAATATGAAGAACACCATGCTGTGAGTTATACAGATGAGGCATTAATTGCATGCGCAAAAATGTCAGATCGTTATATTACTCAACGTGAATTGCCAGATAAAGCAATCGATGTTATGGATGAAGCAGGTGCAAAAATGCATATCGCTGAAGTTAAATTGCCTCTTTCTATTAAGAAAATTGAAACTGAAGTAGAAGCAATTAAACTTAAGAAACTTGAATATGTAAAGAAACAAGATTACGAAGGTGCTGCTACATATAGAGATAAAGAATTAGACAAGAAAAAAGAATTAGAAGATAAACTTACTGAATGGGAAAAATCACTTAGTAAAGAAAAGAAACTAATCTTAGAAGAGCACATTGCAGACATCATTGCACAACAAACTGGTATTCCAGTAAGTAGATTAAAAGACGGTGACCAGAAAGCTCTAATGAAACTTGGCGATGATTTAAAAGCACAGGTTATTGGGCAAAATGAAGCAGTTGAAGCACTTGCTAAAGTTATTAGAAGATCTAGAGCTGGAGTTTCAAATCCTAACAAACCAATCGGATCATTCATGTTTATCGGTCCAACTGGAGTTGGTAAGACTGAAACTGTAAAAGCATTAACACGTCAAATGTTTGGTACTGACGAATCACTTATTAAAATTGATATGAGTGAGTATCAAGAAAAGTTCAACGTAAGCAGATTAATTGGAGCGCCTCCAGGATATGTTGGTCACGAAGATGGTGGACAATTAACAGAAGCCGTAAGACGTAAGCCATATTCAGT
>ENA-OSIY01002098-OSIY01002098.1-marine-metagenome-genome-assembly--contig:-NODE-2098-length-10492-cov-9.575228_pt1 | contig 10492 bp, 6 predicted proteins | sample MGYA00237884_ERZ534233 | MGnify/ENA primary metagenome ERZ534233 (study PRJEB26412, sample SAMN06343840) | marine metagenome | isolation source: estuarine water | place: USA: Columbia River Estuary... | reverse complement strand
CAGCGTCAGATGTGTATAAGAGACAGCCCCTTTCCCCATAGTCAGATTGAAAGAAAACAGGCCCAGCCATCACTCCAATCTCTTTGAAAAATTTACTAGATTGAGAGTAACCAAAATTAATGGATATATAAAGAAATGAGGCAATTATTATATTTTTAAACATTGACATCAATATAAAATTGGTTTCATAACTGTGTTTTTCATTACTATCTAAATAATAAAATGTATATATTGAAGATTCATTAATATCTGTTAGAATTATTTTAGCCCATCCTATATCATCGGTTATAACAGCAATTTTGTTTATATTTTTCTCTTCCATAATACTTAGGGCATTAAAGTAATAATCATAATCTATATCAGTATCTTTTAATATATGCAACAATACAATATCATCGTCAGTTGTATTATTACCAAAAAAATCTAGAATATATCTATATTTATAATATGCCGAATACATCAAATTTTCATTCGAATATACTAATTTAATTATTTTATCTTGTAATCCAAATTTAGCAAGTATTTCTTTGCACTGTAAATACTCATCATTATTAATATATTTAATAGTACCATCAATGAATGAAACAATATTAGAACCATTTAATTTAACATCTGATACATAACGACCTTGTTGTAGTATCTCAATAATTTTAGCATTACTATCAGTTATGATTTCAATATTAGATGGTATAATATTTACTTTCTTTAAATATTTACTTTTTAATGGATACAAATGATTATTATGTGCTATGAAAATCATATTCTTTTGACCATTCTTTTTACTTGGATAATTACTCATAATACATTTACCAGTAATATCATAAGCAATCATTTTAAGATTTCTTAGAACACAAAAATTATAAATATCATTTGTAGTATTAAGTTTATCAATAGTCTTTTTACAAAATCTTTTACCATATATTTCATCCATATAATCATGAATACAATGTTTCCAATTTGTATTTTCAATAACATCGCTATATAAATTACGAATACTTGGAGGTTGTTCATCACGTAAAATCATATCTTCTAATTTCATAAATTGTCCTCCTTGGTTATTTCTATGAACTTTTATTTGACTCATATCAATTTCAATTTCATAATTACTATTTCGAAACAATTCATTATTAACATAATCTTTAATTACATCATTAATATTAGAACCTGATTTAATTATTTTAGTAAAATTAATATTCATATCCATAAATTCCTCACTAAATTTAACTTTAATACGACCATTAATGTTAACTCTAATATCAATATTATCAGGTAAGTTCTTAAAGATTTTAATTCTTTCACCATCACGTTTAATAGTATTATCAGTTTTAATTAAATCCTTTGTGCTTATTCTTTTAATACCAAATTCACGTAACAATAAAGGCTTCTTATCTTTAATATTAATTTCAATTGATTTATTATATTTAACAACATCACCATTAGGTAATGTTTGAGTTGCTTCCTTAATAAATGTTCGCATACCATCATCTTTTTGAAACTTTCGCAAATCATCAACATTAACTTTTAATTTCTTTGCTACTTGGTTGATTGTCTTCAAGTCTTCTTTCTTTCCATACTTGTATGTTTTACCTTCCAATTTAATTTCTGATACTTTAGATTGCTTTACTGGTTCAGGTAGTTTCATATCAATCTTTGCAAGTTTGGTTTCTAATCTCTTAGTTGATAAACCTTCATCTTTGCGTTGTTTGATTTCTTTCTTAAGTGCTACCCATTCAGGATTAAGCTTGCGTGTTCTAGGTGTTGAACTAGTAGGTTCATTCATATTTAATATATCATTTAAAGTTGTCATTTTATAAAATATATTTAATCTCTAATATTTAGTAATAAATTGTTTTTAAGTTCTTAAATTATACAAAGAAAATATTTTCTAAATAATAAACGAATTTAAAAATTCAATTTTTTATTTAGTTGAATTTTATCAACTTTTTTGCAAGTCTATCCCTATAATAATAATAAATTGTATGTAATAATAAAATTAAAAATATAAAAAATAAATAAAATTTTAATCAACTATCTGGATTTTTAAACATTTTGTAATTGCAACTTTTTAATTTTATTCTTTAAAAGTCGTCTTTTATTATATAATTTATTCATTGCCTTGATTTCATCATCTGATTTCTTATCTGTATATGTTTCATTATATTCCTTAATCTGTTCTTTATGTTCTAATCTATACTTACGCATATATTCCCTTTTATCAATCATATATTCTTCACTACCTATTGGATGCTTGGATATTTTATAACTTTCCTTTTGCTTTCTACCAGTTAGAACTAAACTTTCAAGTTGTTGATTCAAATCCATTTTATTAATTAACTAAATATTATTATAATTATGTCTTTAAGTTATTATATTATACTAAGAAATTATTTTCTAATTAATTTACGAATTAGTTCTTTTATTTTGTTCTCTCCAATTTTTGCAATAGTCTTTCATATAATTTGGATTATTAATTCTCCATTGTTTCATTTGTTCTTTATATTCTTCTCGACTTCTATATGCTTTATTTTTATTTACTAATATATGACCTTGTTCTATTTGTTGATTAATAATTTGTTGTTCTCGTTTTCTTAAATCTTGTATAGTATTGCATTCATATTCTTCAATCAATTGAATAATTGCATCACCTTTATCAATAATATATCTTGAACTAGTTGTATTCTTTATATGTTTATGAGCTAAAAATCTCTGATTTAAAGATGCAAATGTTGAACCACTATAACATTCAATACAATTAGGACTTGAAATTTTATATATACTACCAATCATTTTAAATACTTATTATATAATATTAAGAAATTATTTTCATAATAAACCCGCAAATTAATTTATAAAATAAATATATCTATATTAATTAATATATAAGTTTTTAATAAAACTTAACCAAAACAAAAAGCTGTAAATGGCAAGACCACGTAAACTAACAGACGAACAACGAAAAGAAAAGCAAAAAGAAAGTAATGATAAACCAGAAAATCAACAACGCAGAAGGGAAAATGCACGTATCTATTATTATAAAAAGCAAATAGAAAAGAAAGAAGCAAAAGAGGAACTTGATAAATTAAAATTAGAATTGGAAAGAATATCTATAACCATACCTCAAATTAATTGAATTTTTTTATTTTTTAACTATCAGCTACTTGACTTTGTTGTAATTTACTATATGCTTTATTGATTTGTATATAAACACTACTATTAGGATTTAATCCCTTTACTGGCGACATTGTTTTAGGATCTAATATACGAACTCTAAAGTTATTTAATACTAATGGTTCTCCTACGTGAGTATATACTTGAGGGTCTAAGAAAACACCACTTGTGAATGAACCAGGATTAACGTAATAACTACTTATAATACTCTTTATATTATACTTTGACTCTTCATTATGTAATCCATTCTTATCATTACCATATCCAGAAATCTCCAATAAGTAATGACCGTATTCATCTGAAATTAATAATGGCGGAGTAATAGCAGGTATAGTTACTGTTGTATTTAATGCTTGATACCAAGATTGATTCCAACTAGGAGGACTTCCATAACTACCACCTGATGGAGTTGTTCCTTCAACATTAGAATGATTATTAGGATAGGTTGGATTTATAACTAAATTATTAAAATTCAATGCTAATTCATAATCATACCATGAATCAATAACACTACTATTCAAGCTTTGAGCAGGAGCAGTTGTTGGATTATTATAAAACATACCATCTATATAACTTGGTTCTAAATTAGGAAATGTATTTGTAGTTTGAAAATTCATAGCAGTTGTAAGTAAACCTCTTGTTGTAATACTATTAAATCTCTCATAAGTAAATCTATTTACATCTGTTGGTAATAAAATAGGATTTAATACACCTGCATCAGATAAACCTAATTCTGCTTCTGTTACTAATAAATCAGAACTAAAACCTAATACATTAAACCAAAAATTTTGTGGTTCCATTTTTTTAAATAGTATACCACTCTTACTAACCAATTTAGCAGTGCTACTAACAAAGCCTGGAGCATTAGCAACATCAGCAGTAAATGAATGTACTATTCCAACTACTTCACTAAAACTAACACTTGTTCCTGGAACAGATTGTAATATAGGACTATGTGTATAATTCCATTGAAATGTATTTGCTAAATCATTAAAAGCAAGTTCTATTTCAGTTGAACCAATCAATGGGAAATTATAGTTTAACATTCTTGTGTTCACACCACGTATAATTTCATCTTCAAAACTATTTATTGAACCAGGGTCTGAATTAAGTTTCAATGGATATATATAATAATTTGGCGATGTTGGATTTAAACCTATTTCTCTACAAGTTCCTTGTCCGTCATTAGGGTAAATCACTTGACCTGTTCCGATACAAACTCCTGTAAATCCTTGAGTACCTGTTATAGTAGGTAAAGGATTTGGAACTGTTGTACATGTAAATTCAAAAGGCACTTCTGCTATTTGTTTAACTGTTCCTGTGGGATTAATCAGATAAGTAAATGGTAATATATAATCAGGAACAGTCGCAGGAAATGATGTAGTTGTAAAAGTAAAATTATCAGGGTATTGCTTTGCTGTGACTGTTCCTGAACCTACTATAAAACCAGAACATACCATTGAATCATTTATAGGTGGTATTTCAGTAATAGTAAATGTAATAGTTGATGTAAAATCAGATGTAGGACAAGCAAAACCTGTTTGTGCTATAAATGCTATACAATAAATATCAGTTGGAATAATAGTTGGAACAATTGTAACAACAAAATTAAAATCATTTAATTGACCTCCAGTATAACCAAAATCAACCCAAGAAACATTACCACCAGATTGCACTTCAATAGTTAAACCAACTGCTATAAATTCTGTCATTGTAGCATAATTATTTATTTCATTTTTTGCTACAGGTGCTTGACAATCATCAGTAGTAGCATATAAACCATTAGATGTAAATCCAGTGTCTATCCAAGGACAATCAGGTATTCCAGTAGCCATTAAAGCACCTGTACTAATAACAGTATAAGCAAGTCCAACTGTCATATCACCATAAATTATTGTGTTATCTGGTCCATTCCATCCCCACGTCGTCCAATCAATATTTCCAAGATTAGTAACTGTTATAGTTAAACCAATTGTAAAATAAGATAAATCCCCCTGTGAAAAAGGCAAATTAACAACACCACTATTAATAAATTGTGTTCCAACAGTAATTGGTATAGCATTCATCGCGGCCCATGGTGTATCATATCCTGTTTTATAGGGTAATCCTAATGAAGCAATTGTATATGTACTACCAGTTATCATATTTTCATAACTAAATGGATTTGATTGACCTGGATTAGTAGCACCCCACAAACCCCAATCAACATCACCTGCAATTTCCACAGTAATAGAAAGACCATCAGTAACATTATATAAATCTGATAAACTTGTAAATGGATTCCAATACCCAGCTGGACCATCTTCTACTGCTACTACTTGAGCTCCTACACCAAGGACATTTCCAGTATTGAATAAAGCACTCCAATGTGTATCTTGAAATTGTCCTGTTCTACCAAATACAACACCGCCATATTGAATAAGATAAGTATCACCTGTTATAATACCATCAAAACTTTCAACTGGTCCATTACCAGTAAATCCAAATATACTCCAATCTATTCCTTGACTATAATTAATTTTGTATGTTATACCAAGATTAATATTAATAAAAGTTGTACTTGTTATGGGATACACAGCAACAGGATTTGAAGAACAAGTAAATACATTACCAATAGCAGGATAACCACCGTTGCCAGACCAATCTGTATCTAAGCCCTGTTGAGCCCAAGGTAAACCTAAACTATTAATTTGATATTCAACACCTTCTTCCATTAATAAATATGAAAATGGAGGATTAGATGAAGGAGGAATAGCAGTACATACAAACTGATTTCCTACAGCAGGTGGATTTGATGTATCACCAGCAAGAGTCCAATTTGTTTCACCTAAAGTAACTATTTCATAGAATAGACCTAAAGACATTTCACTCGCGTTAATTATAGGACCAGGTTCAAAAGCAGGTAGATTTATTGTTGGATCCGGTATAGGACAATCGCTAATAAAATTTTTAAAGCATAAAGATGGAACAGGAGCAGGACCAGGTGATTGTTCGTTTTGAACTCCAACACTTTGTCCTGGATTAGTAATTGTTCCAACAGCACCTTGATACCAATTTGTCGGTAATCCATTATTCTGATTTATTTGTAAATAGGGTTGAGCATTTAATATACCAAATGCTTGACCTTCTTGAACGTCTATAAAACAAGATTGAGCCCAAAGAGGAGGATTACCACTTGTATTAACAACAAATGGTTGGTCTAATGTTTTTTCTAATGGTAGATTTACTTTAGGAGCAAAAGGGTCAAACCAATCAATTGCATGTGGTTTATTAAGTGATTCAGCGGTATCCTTTCTAACTTCAGCCATAGCTGTTGTGAGCAGAGTTGCTAAATTGTCAGGGGCATAAGTTCCAGCAGGTAATGTATACCGCCAAGTTTGAGTAAATGGTTTATTATCAGTATAGCAAAGTAAATATGGACGACCATCAGCAAATACTTTTTGCTGAACTGAATTTGTTGTTTGTTGTGTTGGAAAATCTCCACCTGGAGCACTATAAGGATTTGTAGCCATTGTAAGATTTTGAACTGATTGTAATGTTAATTGAACTGTATATTTTGGAGGATTATAGTCAGAACCAGAATTATTAAAAAGCCACCATGGATTTGTTGTATCTGTTGGTAAATTTAAACCAGAACTAACACTACCAGGGTTACCGTCATTTATAAAATAGAAATAGAATTCTAATGATAAAGGCGTATCTTCTAATATAACAATAGCACTACTTGATAAATTACGTGTATCAATATATGATTTACTAATCATTACTTGGTCACCCTGATTTAAAGTTACTTGTTGCTTACAGTGATTAGACCACATAGCATTTGAAATTGATGATTCAACATCATTGAATTTTGCTAATTGAATTACAATATTATCTTCTATTTCAGCCATTTACAGATTTAACAAATCCGTGCCAAACTAACTAATTAATTAAAATAGATTACTACTATTTAATAATATTAAAAATTTATAAAAATAATTATTATAAGTTGCTTTTTCATAAAAGCAAAACAAAAACATTTTTAAATAAACAAGGGAGTCCTCATTACTGAAGCCCTCGACTAATTACCCATATTACGTGATTGAACGAAACTGACTTTATCATTTACTCGGTCATAAGAACGAAGAACCTCAGCAAGAATTAAAAGAGTATGACCTGCATCACTTAGAACAACATCAGTAAAATTATAGCTTACTGTAAATGAATCATTAACAAAACGGTTCATCAAAGCACAACCATAACTAAATTTATTACCATAATTTAAACCATTGTTAGGATTAAGATAACCAGCATAAGAACTTGTTAATTCAAGAGTAGAATCATAACCTGGAACAGATACATAACCACCTGAAAAATCAGTAAGGTAACCAAGTTTTTTACCAGGGTTATTGATTCCCCCCAAACTTATAAGTTGCCTACCGTCGATAACTATATTTAAAGCTTCACCAGCAGGAGCAACAGCATTAACAAGTTGATTTTCAGTTGGATTTAATATGTTGAGGAAATACATATTAGCTATGTATTGATTGTAATATGAGTTAAGACGTTTTTCAAAACCATTAGAACCTTGAGAAATAACAAGACGGTCTTGAACTATAGAGGTATAACTAATCATATCAAAAGGGTCACTTGGAACTTCAGTTAAAAATTCGTCGATAGCCAAACAAGGAGGTACTACAAAGTTGAATGTAAAACCAGTAACATCAGGTGTGTTATATTCTAAAACAACAGTCATACCTTCATCAATAACAGTTCTCTGTTGGAGATAAGCAAGACAGAAAGATACATCAATGTATTGAGACATAAGAGAGGCGTCGTCTCTTTGAGAAAGCTCGGTTAAATCTGATTGTCCTAAGTTATTAACGTAAACTGAATTACCCATATTTTGAGATAGCTGACGATTGATTGAAAACTGAGAACCATTTTCAAGATGCATTAAACGTATAGCCATAATCTGCATATTGCTAAGTCTGTCAATTTCAGTTCCATTGAGAGATAAAACACTAATCTTAGATAGAAGACTATAAACTCCAGCGTGGTTAAAATACAATTGATTTCCAGCATCATTGGAAATATTGAAATTACAAACACGTATTTTACTTGCTTTGATTTTTAATCCTTTTGCGATAGTGAATACAGTTCTCTGAGAGTTATGAGACTGAGGGTCAATTAAGAGGGTTCTAATTTCGGACATTTTTAATAATAAAATTTAAAAACTATTAATTGTTTATTAATAATATACTATATATTAATATTATATTATATTTAAGTTTTTGCGAAAACTTAACTAAAAGCAAAATAATAAAAATTGCTTTTTCATAAAAGCAAAGCAAAAACATTTTTAAATAAACAAGGGAGCTTGAGGGTAAGTTTTTCATAAAACTTAACTAAAACAAGGGAGCTTGAGGGGCTGAAGCCCTCATTACTGAAGCCCTCACAAAGTAATGAAACCATTAACATATATATAACAATCAATAGCATTTCCAGCAACAGAAGGATTGTATAGAGTATTATCATCTATTTGAAGTTGGACTGCTAATTTATCATTGATAGAAGTCTTATAAGCACAACCAATACCAAAATTTCCATTTTCACTTAAGAAGCGATTTTTAATAGAGTTTTTGGTTGGGTCAGCAATTCTCCAAATAGCACTACCACTATTATCAAGAGACTTGTAATAGTTAAGAGCGATGTCTTGATAACAAGGAGGAAGTATAGTATATGTAAGCGGACCAGTATCACCATTGATAGTAAAAGCAACTGATGTTATATCTGGAACATATTCCGATAGTTGAGAATCAAGATAAAGATTATTAAGACTTGACTGACGAAGAAAGGACATTGACACAGCATCAAATGCAGTTGGAGATACTACAGAAATAGTAGAGTTAACACCAGTTATTGTTTGGGTCATTTGAGCTATTGTATTAAATGTAATAGGAGCATTAATTAATGATTTGTCCTCTACAGTTTCCATCCAAGAGAGTTGAAGGTCTGTAAGTTCAAAAGTAAGATTGAAGATTGTTGGACTAACTGGCTTTCCACCAGTAATATATAACGCTTCAATACCACTACCTAATTGAAGCATAAGTTTAATATCTGAATAAGTAGTTTGAGGTAAATCACTTGAACTTTTGTTAATAGCAATATGGGGCTTCATTGAAAAAGCTATACCTTTTGTAATATCATTACCTACAAGAAGACGAGTATTGAGAGCACCTTTAAGTTCGCTTGCATGACCAGAATTTGTTATTAATCCTTCTGGAGTTGCATCGTGGGCGCATTGCATAGATGCATAACGCCCGTACTGTTGCATGCTACTAATGGTTCGGCCGTTGATAGTTTCAGTAACATTTCTAATTAAAGAATGAACCCCTGCAAACTGGTTAAACATAACACCTTCAGAACCATCAATAGCACTAACAACACCAGCGCTATTAGTTTTAAGAACTTTTAAATACCCATTGAGACGAAAACTACCTGCTTTCAATTGGCGCCCAGATGGCATCTTGCAAAGGAATTCAATAACTGAATATTCATCGTATTTATTTCTAATGTTGACAGGCTGAGCTTGATTATAATAAGTAGTCATTTTGTATAATTTGAAAAATTAAATAATTGTGTATTAATAATATACTATATATTAATATAATATTATATTTAAGTTTTAAAAAAAAATTGCTTTTTGATATCTATCTTTTAAATAGATTTTTATAATTGGGTATCTTAACTATACGATTAGGATTTGAATTAATAGGTGGAGTTGGTTTAATATGAGTTATTGGGTTGGAGGTATTATTATTATTGGCTTGTGGTGTTGGTAACGAGGGCTTCAGCCCCTCGAACTCCCTTGTTGTATCAGTTGAATTATTTGCTTGAAGTTTTGGTTCGGCTTTTTCTAAAAGCTGAGCTTTAAGTTTAAGTTCTGCTTTTTGTTTTTTAGCCTCTTTCATTTCATCAAGACTTGATTTAATAGTAACAATAGTCTCATCTATTTTTTCTATTTTAGAACCATATTTGCGTTCGAACAGTTCTTCTGCGTCTTTCTCACTCATTTTTTTAATTTCTAAACTGGTTTCCTTTTCCATCTTATGTATTTCCTCCATACCTTGTTTAACATAATTAACCCGTTCTTCCCTCTTTTGCTTTGCTTTCTCCCTTAAAGCAAACATTTTAGCCTTCATTGCTTCAATATCTTGAGCTGAGCGGTCAACCTTTTTACGGGCTTTTTTCTCTTTTGCCTCTACTTTTGTTTCGGGTTTCGCTTGTCCTAATAGTTTTGCAAGGTCTTCTAATGATATATTTTTGCTCATTTTAATTT
>ENA-OSIY01002097-OSIY01002097.1-marine-metagenome-genome-assembly--contig:-NODE-2097-length-10493-cov-4.166667_pt1 | contig 10493 bp, 4 predicted proteins | sample MGYA00237884_ERZ534233 | MGnify/ENA primary metagenome ERZ534233 (study PRJEB26412, sample SAMN06343840) | marine metagenome | isolation source: estuarine water | place: USA: Columbia River Estuary... | reverse complement strand
TTTTCAAGCAGAAGACGGCATACGAGATTTCTGCCTGTCTCGTGGGCTCGGAGATGTGTATAAGAGACAGTCTTTGGTAATCTCTTTGCTTGCAAAAGCAGCACCATGAATTCCGTCTTTGCCTGTGGCAGAACCAAATATGTAAACCGGATTTCCAACGCCTTCGGCAATTGCAGAAACAGTTTTTCCAACTTTTGCAATACCAACACTCATGGCATTTACTAACGGATTAACTTGATAGCAGTCATCAAAATAAACTTCGCCACCTACAGTAGGAATTCCAAATGCATTTCCATAATTACCAATACCTTTTACAATTCCACGAACTAACCATTTGGTTCTTTCATTGTCAATATTTCCAAAACGCAATGAATTAAGTTGGGCAATTGGGCGAGCACCCATTGAAAAAATATCGCGGTTAATTCCACCAACACCAGTAGCAGCGCCTTGGTATGGCTCTATTGCGCTTGGATGATTATGACTTTCTATTTTAAAACAACATGCTAAACCATCACCAATATCAATTAATCCTGCATTCTCCTCGCCAGCCTTAGCTAACATTTTTTCTCCTTCTTTTGGCAATGTTTTTAACCAAACGATAGAATTTTTATATGAACAATGTTCACTCCACATGACTGAAAAAATGGTCATTTCTGTAAACGTTGGTATACGACCTAAAATATCTTTTATTTTTTCGAATTCTTCAGGGCGAAGCCCTAGTTGTTGTGCTTGATCAAGAGAGGCTAAATTGCCATTTGGAATTGATTGGTTCATATTTGAAAAATAAGGTGCGAATTTGCGAAAAATTTAGCAAAAAAGTGCTATTTAAGTAAAATTTAAGAAAAAGCAACTTTTAAAAGTTTTTTTATAACTAATAAATGATAAATTCGTGTTTCGAAATTTTAAATAAATATAATAAAATGAACTATCTTAAATTGTTATTTTTCATAGGTTTAGTTATAACTTTTACAAAATCTGAAGCTCAACTAGTTGATAAAACAGGCGGAGTTTGTTTCAGAATTGACGATACACAATCGCCAAGTAATTTAAAAGCATTGGATTCAATTTTCTCAAAACATGGAAAACGATTTACATACGCACCAAACACGCAGATAGCTAATTTTACTCAATCGGCTAATTTTTGGAGCACTTTAAAATTTTTACAAGTTAGAGGTCACGAAATAGGCGATCATACTCCAAATCATTATACTCAATTCTTTGATATTTTAACTTCTGATTCCATCAAATTCATAAATAGAGCTGGAATTGATCACCTGAAAATTGTTAATGCTGCACCTGTAAATGGAACCAGGGTTTGTTTGAAATATAATTTGTTAAATGCAAATGGAAATGGCGATGAAACAAATGTGAGCGTTAATAATAACATGATTATTAGTCAAAGTGACGGTGAATTTAGTAACCTAAAATTATATGGATCGGGTAAAAATACCATTTATTTTTACTTACCAACTATTGATAAAGTTGTAAGTTTTTATGGCATAAGTAATTTAAACAGCAATGATCCAGATACAGTTAATATTAAAAGTTTTTGGAATGAAACCATTGATTTAGGTGTTATTAGCGATATTCCTTACAAAAAAATAGGAAATTTTGATGTTGATATTGATAAAGAAGGTTTCAGAATAATGTTGCAATTTTCACTTGATATATTTAAAAGCAAAGGTATTAACCCTCCTACAGTTTGGATTCAACCAAGTGGTGAAACTCCCTACTTAACAAAAAAATATATTGCAGATATTTGTGGAAGTGAGTTTGGTTATTTGTCGGCTGCAACTTATCCTGGCACTATCAAAGGATACAATGAAACAGATAACGAAAAAAACAATTCATATGGCATGCAATGGCAAGATTTTCAAGAAGAAAATCAAACTGTTGATCAAATAAAAAGTATCATTGTTGACCGATTTGCACGCCATACTTTATCGTTTGGAAGTAATCATTTAGGAATATTTGGGTCAAATTTCCCATTAGATACTATTCTCAAAAACATGGATGAAATTTTAGGCTGGTGTGTTGAAAACAATATTCCTGTTAATACTTATTCCGAATGGAGTAATTTGATTTATAAATCACAAACAAATCCTGAAAAAAATATATTGCCTCCTTTACAAAATGATTTTAACAAAGACGGTTTAGTTGATGGATATAGCGTCATGAATGGCCTGGATACCATTTCAGGAATTAGTCAAAGTAATTACCGCGCAATAACTGCTTTTTCAGATAAAACCATGTATCAAATCACAAATTTAAGTGGTGTTGAAAGTGGTCCAAATGTTTTAAGTTTTTATTCAAAAGGTGCAGCTGGAAATAAAATCAGTTTTTTTGTTGAGTTTCCTGAATTAAATAAATTTGAGTCTTTTGAATTGCCAGCAACAAATAATTCTTACACTTATCAAACTTACACTTTTAATGTTCCAAAAGGAGTCAATGTTGTTTCAATAACTTGTAGTTCCAAAATAGCAATTGGTAGTATTTCTATTACAGGAATGGGTTTAAAAGGAAGCAATAAACCATATGTAAAATTGCCAATCTTGAAAAGGATGGCAAATGAAAATTTTCCGAAAATAAATTTAAAAAGCTATACAGTTGATAGGTTTAATACTGTAAATAATATTCAATGGTCAGTAATTAATAATAGTATTTTTGTAACTGATATTAATGCTAACTCAGATTTGTCAGTTAGTATTGGCGAAGGAATAAATGCATTTTGGATAGGTTCTGATTCTATTCAAATTATAGCTAAAAGTGTCAATAACTCAGATACAGTTTGGTTATACATACAATCATTGGAATCAAGAATTTGTGCTGATCAACGCTTAGCAATTAATTATACTTTTAATGCAAATGATTCTTTATTGATTTGGTCATCAATACCAGCTAATACTGATGTTTCAAATAATTTAGGAACTGAGTTAATAGTTTACCCTTCTGATTTTACCAATTATAATTTAAAAGTTATAAAACGTGGTGGAGCCCAATTTAATAATTCAATATACATCAATGTTGTTCCAACCATATTTGCTGGGAACAAATTGATATCTCGTGGATTTTTATCAAATAGTAACCTTACTATTCCAATAGATATACCTTTTTATAGCACAGGTCTGGTAACAAAAACACCAAAAAGGCCCTATCTTTTTATCAATGAAAATGAAATAAATTTTACCAAAGGATTTATAGTTGGAAGTGATACCATGATTTATAAAGTAACAACAAAATCATGTGAAGCAAGAACTTTAACTATTTTAACAAATGACCTAATTACGAACTTGAAAGAAATTTCAAATAATGGAATAACGGTATTCCCAAATCCTTTTGTTAATGAATTAAATATTGATTTTGGACAAAAAAATAATTCATTGGAATTAATGATTATTGACCTATTGGGAAATGTGTTTTTAAAGAAAACCATTGTTAATGAAAAACAAATACATTTTGAAACAGATTTTTTATCAAAAGGGATTTACATAGTTAAAATTGAAAATAATGAACTAGGTAAATCTTATTTTAAAAAAATCATCAAACAATAATACTATCAAAACATTTCAGTTGTTAAACAAGAAATAAAATGAAAACAAATCAATACATAAAACTAATATATCAATTTGCTGTGATAAGCATTTTGTGTTTATTTAATTATGCTTCAAAAGCACAAACTATAACTACAAGCCCTACACTCACTAATGAATATTGTGGAGGAGTAGATATAGTGGTTAATTATACAATTACAGGAACATTTGGAGGTACAAATGTTTTTACCGCTCAATTAAGTGATGAATTTGGAAGTTTTTCAAGTCCAGTACCTATTGGTCAATTGACCTCAGTTACTGATGGAACTATATTAGCAACTATACCTGCAAATACTGGTTTAGGATTAGGATATAGAATAAGAGTAGTAGGAAGCAGTCCTTCTATTATCGGGTCAAACAATGGTACAGACTTAAAAATAAATCTAAAGCCTACTGCAGTTGCTGGCGTTGTGAATGATTCAATATGTTCAAATGATGTTGTAAATTTAGCAGGAGTATTAGGACCAGCAGCTCCTGTTGGAACTTGGACAACTTCTGGTACAGGTACATTTAGTAATCCTAATAATTTAGTTGGAACATACACCCCAAGTGCTTCCGATATAGATTCAATAGTTTTAACTTTAACTTCTAATGATCCTGCAGGTTCTTGTTTAGCAGCATCTGATCAAATAACAATTAGAATATTTAAAGTTCCTTCAGTAAATGCTGGTATTGATCAAAATACTTGTATATTAACAAATTCAATCAATCTTTCAGGTTCATTTGGAGGTTCTGCAAGCAGTATAAATTGGATTTCTTTAGGAACAGGAAGTTTTAATAATTCAACTTTATTGAATGCAATATATACCCCCAGCGCATTAGATAAAAGTGCAGGTTTTGTGAAATTAGTTATTTCAACCAATGTCCAAATTGGACCTTGTGCCGCGGCTAAAGATACAATGCTACTAACATTCAATCCCGTTGTTATGTTAAATGCAGGAATAGATGAAACAATTTGTAGTAATGGTAGTATAGTTTTAAATGCAACTACAGCTGCAACAAGTGGCACATTAAACTGGACAACTTCAGGTACAGGAGTATTTACAAATGGAAATACATTAACACCAATCTATTTTCCTAGCATAACCGATAAAATTTCAGGATCAGTTAAATTAACTATTACAAATTTTGACCCAATTAACCCTTGTCAAAATAACATAGATTCCATGATATTAACGATTAACCAATTAGCAGTTACTAATGCAGGTGTTGATCAAACAGTTTGTGCAAGTAGTAATAATGTATCATTAATAGGAACTGTAAGTGGTTCTGTAAGTACAGGCTCTTGGAGTACATTAGGTACAGGAACATTTACAAATGCCTCATCTCTCATTACAAATTATATACTTTCAGCAACTGATAAAGCCGCTGGAACTGTTCAATTGGTTTTAACATCAAGCGATCCAATAGGCCCATGTAATTCAGTGAGCGATACAATGATTATTACAATCAACCCAATTGCAACAGCAGACGCAGGTCCAGATCAAGTAATTTGTGGCAATAGCTCAGCAATTGTAGTTGGATCAGTTGGCGGATCAGCTACCTCTGGAAGTTGGACATCAATAACAAATAGTCCATTTATTTCTTTCACCGCATTAACAGAATATTTTCCAACACCTACAGAAAAAGCAAATGGATTTGTAGTATTAACTTATACTACCAATGATCCAATTGGGCCATGTGCAGCAACGAAAGATTCTTTGGTAGTTGCTTTATTGACACCTGCAATATCAAATGCTGGCGCTGATCAAACAGTGTGTGCTAGTAATAATAATGTTTCCTTAATAGGAAATGTAAGCGGAACAGTAACAACAGGTTCATGGATAACATTAGGTACAGGAACTTTTTCAAATGCAACTTCACTTGTAACAAATTATACATTATCAGCAATTGATAAAGCAGCGGGATTAGTAAAATTAATTTTAACATCAAGCGATCCAGTAGGACCATGTAGTTCAGTGAGCGATACAATGATTGTAATAATCAATCCTCAGGCAACAGTAGATGCAGGACCGGATCAAATTATTTGTGGCAATAGTTCAGTAAATATAATAGGAACAGTAGGAGGTTCGGCAACTTCTGGAAGTTGGACGTCATCTACAAATAATCCATTTATATCTTTTACTGCAAATACAAATTATTTTCCAACACCAACAGAAGTATTGAACGGATTTGTAGTACTGACTTATACAACTAATGATCCAATAGGACCTTGTAGTGCTGTAAAAGATTCATTAATAGTTACATTGGTATCACCTCCTTTTTCAGATGCTGGATTTGATCAAACAGTTTGTAGTAATATATCATTTGTGAACTTAGCTGGTAATTTTGGTAATGGTGCAAATTTTGCAAATTGGAGTACACTAGGATCAGGTACTTTCAATAATATTATAGGAAATACGGCTAATTATATACCTAGTCCATTAGATAAATTAAATGGATTTGTTGAAATTTTGTATACTACAGATAATCCAGCTGGCCCATGTAATCAAGCAGTAGATACTGTAATAATTACTTTTAGACCAACAGCAACAATTTTTGCAGGAATTGACCAAACAATATGTATTAATAATAATATTATTTTAAATGCATCAACTACAGCTTCGAGCGGAACGCTAACTTGGACAACTTCTGGCTCAGGAATTTTTATAAATGGAAACTCATTAACTCCAACTTATGTTCCTAGTTTGGCTGATAATATTTTAGGATCAGTCACCCTAACCATAAGCAACTTTGATCCCGGTAACATATGCCAAACTGTGAATGATTCAATGTTACTAACGATCAATCAGTTAGCAATTGCTGATGCAGGATTAGATCAAACAGTTTGTTCAAGTAATGATACTGTTTCTTTAATTGGAAATATCAGCGGTGCTGTAACAAAAGGTTCATGGAGAACACTTGGATCAGGATTATTTACAAATTCATCATCGCTAGTTACTAGTTATATATTATCACCAAATGATAAAGCAGCAGGTTTAGTAAAATTGATTTTAACATCAAAAGATCCTATTGGACCGTGTAATTCAGCGATAGATACCATGACCATTACATTTATACCAACTGCTACTATTTATGCGGGTATTGATCAAACCATTTGCAGAAATAATAGTATTTTTATAAATGCGTCAACAACTGCAACAAGTGGTACAATTACTTGGACCACAAATGGCACAGGAACATTTTCAAATGTAAATGCATTGAAACCTACTTATATACCAAGTTTGGCAGACAATATTTTAGGTTCTGTTAAATTAACTATTACTAACTTTGACCCAACTAATACCTGCCAAAATGTTGTTGATGCAATGATTTTAACAATCAATCAACTAGCAGTTGCTGATGCAGGATTAGATCAAACAGTATGTGTAAGTATTGATAGCGTATCATTGGCTGGAATTGTTAGTGGATCGGTATCTACAGGTTCATGGAGAACTTTAGGCACAGGTTCATTTACAAGTGCAACATCTCTAGTAACTAATTATAAATTTTCTGCAACAGATAAAGCAGTAGGTTCAGTAGAATTAATCTTAACTTCAAGTAATCCAGTAGGACCGTGTAATTCAGTTAGCGATACATTGATTATTACAATTAATCCTTTGGCCACTGTAAATGCAGGACTTGATCAAACTATTTGTGGCAATAGCCCTGCAACTGTTACAGGAATAGTTGGTGGATCTGCTAGCTCTGGAAGTTGGACGTCATCAACAAACAGTACATATATATCTTTAACCGCAATTACAAATTATTTTCCAACACCAACAGAAATAGCAAATGGATCTTTAGTATTAACTTATACTAGTAATGATCCTCTTGGGCCTTGTAGCGCAACTGCAGATTCTTTGGTAGTTACTATAAATCCAGCGGCTATAGTAAACGCAGGAGCAGATCAAATCATTTGTGCCAGTAGCGACACTATTTCATTAGTTGGAACCATCAGTGGTTCGCCTACAAATGTATCTTGGAACACATTAGGAACTGGAACATTTACAAGCGATACGGCACTCATCACAAAATATATATTGTCAGCAACAGATAAATTGGCTGGAGTTGTTAGCTTAATTTTAAAAGATGGACAATGTTTTGCAGTTAGAGACACAGTTGTGATAACAATCAATCAAATTCCAACAATTAATGCAGGTCTTGATCAAGTAATTTGTGGAAATAATGTAGTAAACTTAGTTGGATTAATTGGAGGTTCTACTACTACTGGCACTTGGACTTCATCAACGAATTCTTTATTTTCATCAACTGATTCAATAGTTGATTATTTTCCTACAGATTCTCAGATTGCTAATGGCTCGTTTTTTATAACTTATACCAGTAACGATCCTTCTGGATTATGTGGTATTGCAAGTGATTCAATGGAAGTAACTGTTAATGTTCCTCCAGTTGTAAATGCTGGTAAGGATATTTATACTTGTTCATATGCTTCATCAGTTGATATTATTGGAACAAAATCTGGCTTTCCAACAAATTCTCTTTGGGTTACTTTAAATGGTTCAGGTTCATTTATTGATTCATCTTCTTTATCTACAAAATATATTCCTAGTGCTGCCGATTTAGCTGCTAAATCAATAATTATTTCATTGACAACAAATGACCCAATTGGTCCGTGTTATGCAGCTTATGACGATGTAAATGTTTATTTTAAAGATTCTACAGTTACTTTTACAAGTGTTGTGAAAAACATTTATTGTGATTCTATGGAAATTGAATTTGTAAATGATTCGAACAATGTTGGATATACATTTGCTCGGGATTTTGGTGATGGATTCTATTCAAATATAGCTAATCCTGTTCATACTTATAATTATACTGGGTCAATTAATGTTAATCTTGTTGCCAGTGGCCCTGGAGGTTGTATTGAAAGTGTAAATAATACATTTAATATTAATAGTGTGAAACCAAAAGCAGATTTTGTTGTCAATAATTTAAATCAATGTTTAAATGATAACAGTTTTGAAATAAACAATGCTTCTCAAGATGCAAGTGCCGGATGGATCAATGATGTTAAATGGGATTTTGGTGACAATACGAATTCAACTGCTACAATACCTAATAACAAAACCTATAGCAAATCTGGAAATTATAATATCAAATTAGTTGTTTCCACTACTAATGGTTGCCAAGATTCAATAGTAAAAGGTGTAAACGTATTGCAAAGCCCAGAAAAACCTATTGTTACTTTGTTTGATGGTAAAGTACTTATTTCATCTTCATTGACTGCCAATCATTGGTATTATAGTAATATTGAAATACCAGGTGCCACCAATAAATACTATGCAACTTCAAAATTTGGTGTATACAAATTAAGGGTTGATTCAACTAATGGCTGTAGTAATTTTAGTGATGATTTAGATTTAAAATATACTTCTAAAACTGAAAATGTTACCAATGATAAATTTAAAATATATCCAAATCCAACTAATGGATTATTTAATATTGAATCTCAATTGGAGTTAAATTACTCAATTTACGATTACAGTGGAAAAGAAATTATTACTGGTAAAAAAGATGGCAACATTCAATTATTAGACTTAAGTAATTTTAAAAGCGGAATTTATTTAATAAAACTATATAACGATCAAGAACAATTTATAAGTAAGATTATTAAGGATTAACATATTATTTACTAAAAGGTGAATAATATGAATAATCTAAATATATTCTTTGGCTCATGTTTTGTAAGCATGGATTTATAAATATACAATTATGAAAAATATAGGTTTTATTTTGCTATTAATTTTGTGTTCATTTAAGCCACAAAAAACTGCATTTCACAGCGAGTTAGATGATGTTTTAGCCAAAGCAAAAAAAATTAACAATGCTTTTACCTTTGGCGAAAAACTTACTTATAGAGTGCATTATGGTCCTTTAGATGGAGGAAAAGCTTATTTTAGTATTGATGCTAATCCGCAATTAGTTAATAACAGAAACACTTACTATGTTAAAGTAAATGGCAAATCTGCTGGTTTAGTTGACATGATGTTTAAGGTAAAAGATGAGTTTGAAAGTTATATAGACCAAGAAGCTTTAGTACCTTTAAAAGCAACTAAAAAAATTAAAGAGGGTAAATATACAGATTCTGATTTTATAATATTTGACCATGCTGGAAAAACTGCTTCTGGTAAAAGAGGAAAAACTGAAATTGTTACCAATACTCAAGATATTATTAGCGCTATTTATTATGCTAGAAGTTTAGATATGACAAATGCTAAACCAGGTGATATTTTTCCAGTACCATTTTATTTAGATGGAAAAACTTATGAGTTGCGTTTTAAATTTGAAAAGCGCGAAATTATAGAATCAGAATTAGGCATATTTAAAACCATAAAAGTAAAGCCTCAATTAATTGAAGGCCGCGTATTTAAAGACAATGAAGCCCTTACACTTTGGGTTACTGACGATGACAATAAAATACCTGTTCGTGTTGAAAGTGATATTTTTGTTGGAAGTATTAAAGTAGATTTACTAGAAATGAGTGGAATCAGAAATCCCTTAACTTCAATAGTTAAATAAATATTTACTTTAATAAAAAAAAATCTACCTTTCTTATATAAGAATGTCCTACGATTACACCTACTTTACCTGCCTCACAAACAATAGCGACAGCCAGCACACAGGCTCTACTGTAGAACCATCGCTTCAGTTCAACGAGGATCGACAAAATCCAATAATAACTAATACAAAACAGTACGATGTCGCAATAACTAATTTTAAACTTGATACAAAATGCCTCCCGAGTTTTATCCCAGTAATAAAATACAATAAAAATACAGTTAATTATTAATTTTGTTTTGTTTTATACGCTAAAAAATAAATTTAACTTTATTTTTTAGCAAAATGCTGTTTCAAGGAATCGAACCTCGCGCAACATGGGCTATGAACCCCGTTTTAGAC